>Ga0265294_10008050_pt1 | contig 12386 bp, 11 predicted proteins | sample MunlanPumphouse3_FD_192504 | JGI IMG/M metagenome (GOLD analysis project Ga0265294, IMG submission 192504) | Groundwater microbial communities from a municipal landfill in Southern Ontario, Canada - Pumphouse #3 | ecosystem: Environmental > Aquatic > Deep subsurface > Groundwater | place... | reverse complement strand
TAGTTTCTATGAAGCAAACTGTCGTTATCACCTGACAACTACAGAAGCAATTACCATTGACCCAAGCAAGATTAACTATATTGAATTAGAACATTGGTTGCATACTGAATGGGATTACGATAAGGCTATGGTTGTTATCACTCCTGACGGAAATGGCACAGATGCTGAACCAATTTGGGTTGAATCAGGACAGTTTGACTACTTACACAAGACATGGATTAGAATACCTGCGGATTATACCTCTAACCAAATCTATATTACTTTAAGATTGGAAGATGATAATGCAGAACCGCGTTTGGTTGACCCGGGTTGGAATATCAAGAAGATATCAGTCAAATCATTTGCTCCCAACGTTACTTCTAACGAAAATGGTAATGTTGCCCCGATTACTTCTAAACTGGGTAATAACTACCCTAACCCCTTTAATCCTGAAACAAGTATTAGTTTCTCCTTAGATTCAAAATCAACAAAGAACGCAAAAATAGATATCTACAATATTAAAGGACAGAAAGTGAAACAGATTCAGCTCGGTGAGAAAGATATTAAGGCTGGTAGGGTAACATGGAAAGCTGAGAATAAAGCTTCCGGAGTCTATCTCTATCGCTTAACATCTGATGGCATTGTTATTGATACTAAGAAAGCAACTTTATTGAAGTAAGTCTTTTAGAAATAGAAATAACATAAACTAAATTATAGAGAAAAGGACAGGTTTTTATGCCTGTCCTTTTAATTTTTAGGTAAATTGTGGGGGTAATTGCTTGTGAATGAAAACTATTTATTTTAAAGACCTCACCCCGTCAGTTCCACTGCCACCCCTCCCCGGAAACCTTTGAAATACAAAGGGGGTAGGGGATTTTAAGACCACACCCCGTCAGCAAAGCTGCCACCCCTCTCCAGAGATTCGCTTTGCGAATGAAGAGGGGAATTAAAACAAAGACCTCACCCCGCCGAAATTCGGCACCCCTCCCCATATCTTTGCTTCGCAAAGGGGTAGGGGAATTAAGAGGTTCCATATCCATCTTAATCCGTGTTATCCGTGTTATCCGTGGCTAAATATTCTTCATTCAATTGCTCATTGCTAATTGCTCATTGCTAATTAAGATCTCCGCTTTTACCAGGTCTTCCGGTGTATCAATCCCTATCCCTCGGTAATTAGTTTCAATCATCTTAATTCTATACTCATTCTCTAAAAACCTAAGTTGTTCCAGTTTCTCAATCTTCTCCAGTTTCCCCATAGGCAACTTTACAAAATCTAAAAGAGCCTGTTTCCTATAAGCATAAACCCCAATGTGTTTAAAGTAAGTTACTTCTTCATTTCCATCTCTGTTAAAAGGAATAGGTGAACGCGAGAAGTAGAGTGCATAATTGTTCTTAGAACAGACAACTTTCACATTGTTGGGATTATTTATCTCATCAAGAGATGTAAGTTTATGCATGAGAGAGGCAACATCTACTGACTTATCATTAAAGGCTTGAATCAGCTCTTTAAGAGGTTCTATTTGAATAAACGGTTCATCACCCTGAACATTAATTATCAGGTCGTAGTCCAGCTCTTTGATGACTTCAGCAATTCTATCGCTACCACTTTGGTGATCTGGCGAAGTTAGCACACAGTTGGCTCCGAATGCTTTTACACTTTTCTCAATAATCTCATTATCAGTAGCTATGATAACCGGGAGTCCCAAACCTTTAACAGCATCATAAACATGCTGAATAATAGGCTTATTATGTAAATTAACTAGTGGCTTACCGGGAAATCTGGTTGAGGCGAAACGAGCGGGTATTACGATTATGCTTTTAATGTTCTTATTCATTGCTATCCTTTATCTTAACATCTTTAAAACTATACTTAGGTTCCCAGGTAACTTCCACATACGCATCATAAATGAAAGCGTTACCACACTTTCTTAGAATTAAAGAATTTTGACTGTTTTTAATATTCTCGATAATTAAGGAAGCATCAATTTCAACAAACTTTTCATAGTATTCGTGAGAACTCATAAGAGCAGAAGAGACATCAGTTTTGATACTTCTAATTAGCTTATAGACAGCAGCTTCGTAAGCATTTTGATAAGCAGTTGAGATATCTTCTGCAGAAGACATAGCGGTGCTAACCAAGAGGTTGTTATCTGAAGTGTAAGTATCTTGAGTGTACCAAAGGGGAGTTTCATTAGTGGGGATTTGTGATTCTTGAAAATCCAGGTTTAACCCTCTTTGACCTATTAAGCCAATCGTCATGCCATTTAATTCTTTTTTGCAATAGACTTGAGAGTTCTCATAATAATCTTTTAAATAATCTAAATTACTGGTTACCTGAAACTTAAAATCTGTTAAAGTAGGAGTTAAGCAGGTATCTGTTGCTTTCATTTTTAACTTAACAACCACCACCGAAGATTTACTTCTCCCGGCTAAAATAGAGGCGTATTCTCTTAACAAATGATCTGTTTGCAGTGAATCATAACAAACAGTCGGGGCAATACCAAGGGCAATACCCGAGTTTTGCGGGATATTCAAAAACCAATCAGGAAGTTCTATCAGAAGCACTTCTTCTTTCATTTCATGAGGGGGGGTAGCTATGTTAGCAGAACATGAGATAAGAACCAGTAAAACCACAAATAACATACAATAACGCACGATTTACTCCTTATTATAGTACTTTTTCAGATAGATCAATAAAGATGATACATCTGTAAAGTTAACTCCGGGGATGCGCGACATTTGACCAATATTAGTAGGTCGTATTTTAGTAAGTTTCTCGCGCGCTTCGTAAGAGATAGAATCAAGAGTCATAAAGTCAATATCATCAGGTATTTTATGATTCTGGGTATGCTCAAATTTATCAATATCGGCTAGTTGTCTTTTCAAATAGCCTTCATATTTACATTCTAAAGTTACTCTTTCTGCTACATGTTCCGGAATCTCTTCCGGGAAGCTAAAGCCAAAGCGTTGTAAATCAGAGAAAGCGATATCAGGTCTTTTTAGCAGCTTAATAAACTTAGTAGGTTCACGCAGTCCTTCAATTGCTAAGCTGTTGGTAGAAGTTAACTTTGCGATGACTCTCTCTTTCAGCTTCTGACCTTGTTGATACTGTTCCCAACGCTCACCGGAAACTAAGCCCAGGCTATAGCCTAAAGGCATTAATCTCTCGTCAGCGTTGTCTTGTCTGAGAAACAGACGATATTCAGCCCGCGAAGTAAACATTCTATAAGGTTCGTTGGTTCCTTTAGTTACTAAGTCATCTAATAGTACACCAATATATGATTGAGATCTGTCGAATTGGAGAGGATCACTACCATTAAGTGCAAGTACTGCATTAATACCGGCGGCAATTCCTTGGGCTGCAGCCTCTTCATAACCGGAAGTACCATTAATTTGTCCGGCTAAATATAATCCGGAAATGCTTTTAGTCTCCATTGTGCTTTTGATATCAGCAGGGATAACATAATCATATTCAATAGCATAGGCATAGCGGAGAAGCTTTACTCTCTCTAAGCCGACTATGGAGTGCAGCACTTCAAGCTGAACATCAGGAGGAAGAGAATTACTTACACCATTCACATAAGCTTCGTAGGTATTTACTCCCTCAGGTTCAATAAAGACATGGTGCTGATCTTTATCAGTGAACTTGACAATCTTATCTTCTATAGAAGGGCAATAACGCGGACCTGTTCCGGATATTTTCCCGCCATAGAGAGCAGATCTAGTTAGGTTTTGCTGAATTATCTCGTGAGTGTGTTTGTTAGTATGAGTGAGCCAGCAATCTACAAGATTCTTTAACTTAATATTTCTATAAAAAGAGAAGCCTGTCGGGTTATCATCTCCGGGTTGAATCTCCATTTGGGATAAATCAACAGAACGTAAATCAACACGTGCAGGAGTTCCTGTTTTGAATCTGGCAAGATTTAATCCCAGCTTGCGTAAAGAGTTAGATAAATCATCAGCAGATGGTTCGCCGGAACGTCCACCCGGGTATTGCTTATGTCCGATATGAATAATGCCTTTCAGGAAAGTTCCATTAGCGAGAATTACTTTAGGTGCTGTGTAAGTATAACCTATATGAGACTTTACTCCGATTACTCTCTTCTTGTCATCAACTAAAACCTCTGAAATAACATCTTCAATAATCTGTAAGTTAGGTTGATTCTCTAAATGAGAACGCATGATTTTGGAATAGAGTTCGCGGTCATTTTGAGAGCGTGGTGCCCAGACTGCAGGGCCCTTCTTCTTATTCAGCATTCTGAATTGAATCCCACTTAAATCGGCAACAAAGCCTATCTCTCCGCCCAAAGCATCAATTTCGCGGGCAAGATGACCCTTGGCAGGTCCGCCCAGCGAAGGATTGCAAGAGAGTCTGCCAATGCTTTCAAACTTTATCACGAAGATAGCAGTGTTGGCACCCATGCGGGCAGCAGCAAGAGCAGCCTCGACTCCGGCATTACCGGCACCGACGACAATCACATCAAATTTATTCATTGCGCTCCTTACAATCTCTAATAATCATAGTTTTCTATTAATCCCCTTGAGTCTTCGCATAAAGCTACGCCCTCACACGTCAGGGATAGTCTTGTTTTAGGTTTCTGTACCTGGGGTTAATCCTTGAAATACAAGGATACAACACCCAGGCTAATCTATTTATCCCTTTCAGGGAGTTTAAGAGCTAATCAGTTAGCTAAAGCATTTTCTTTTCGTGTAATTCGTGAAATTAGTGGATAGATTTCTTAATTACCTATCTTAAAACAAGAGTTTCTCTACCCAACTGGTAACGCTATCAATCCCGACTTTCTTGATAGAAGAGAAAGGAAAGACTTCCACGCCTTCGACTTTGAACTCTCTCTTTATGCGGGCAACTTCCTGCGGGATAGTTGTTTTCTTTATTTTATCACATTTAGTAGCGATGAGACAGAAAGGTATTTTAGTACTTACTAACAAGTCTTTCATAATTATATCTTTAGGGTCGGCTTTTCTTCTGATATCAACTAATAAAGCAATTCCCTTTAACTGAAAGCGATTAGCGAAATAAGTGGAAATCATTGGTTCCCAACCGGCTTTTTCAGATTTTGCTACTTTAGCAAATCCATATCCGGGAAGATCACAGATAGTGAAGAATCCGGACTCTTCGCTGTCAGGAAGCTTGACTCTTATCTCGAAAGTGTTGAGAAGTTTTGTTTTGCCTGGTGTTCCGGAAGTCTTAGCTAGCAGTTTTCTATTAGTAAAAGTGTTAATGAGTGTTGATTTACCTACATTAGACCTGCCGGCAAAAGCTATCTCGCCAAAGACGGTTTCAGGGTAATCTTTAGGATGAACAGCACTCTTTATAAACTTAGATTCAACTATTCTCATCATTATTCAAAGTACACCAGAGAAGACTTTTCAGATTCCCACACTTCTACTTCATGAACAGTGCAACCTGGAACATCAACCATCTTTTTAAGGCGTGTGTAAATGTGTTTAGCAATATTTTCCGAGGTAGGATTAGTAGTCAAAAAGGGTTCTAATTTATTAAGATGTTGGTGATCGAGTTCTTCCATTAAATCATTAAGCCACGCTTTAGCAACGGTAAAATCTATAGCCATTCCGAGAGCATCAACTTCTTTACAAAGCAAGCAAATTCTTACTCTCCAGTTATGTCCGTGAACATTCTTACATAACCCTGGATACTCTCTAAGGTTATGAGCTGCAGAAAAATGAGACTCTACATTTATTTTATACATTGTTATTACTCCATTTATAGTTTTATTTTTATCTTAAAAGACAAGATACTAAACATTTGCTCTTGTGTCAATACAAAAAACATCTGAGAAAGTTGGTAAGCTAAGCTAATGTTGTCTTTAACTCTCTTGCGCGTTTATTATGAACAATTAACTCCGTAGTATAGATTATTAGAGAAGTCCAAATAATGATGAATCCCCAAAACTGTTCTTTAGGGAAGGCTTCTTTAAAGATAGCTAACCCTATAAAGAGTTGAATTGTGGGAGAAATATATTGTAGCATTCCGATAGTAGTGAGAGTAAGTTTCTCTGCTGCAAGGTTGTACATAACTAAGGGTAGCCCGGTGGCTATTCCTGCTCCGAGCAATAGTAAGTTAGCATTGAGTCCAAATTGTCCCCAAGAACTTTGATTGGTGTGAGAAAGAAAAAGGATATAAGCTAACGCAGGTAAGGAAAGAATCAATGTTTCTAAGGAGAATGATTCTATTCCGCCTAAATCTGACTTCTTTTTTAAGAGTCCATAAACAGCAAAAGAGATGGCTAAAGTTAAAGATAACCAAGGCAACTTACCATATTTATAGGTTAAGAAAGCAACCCCGAGAAGGGCAACAACTATAGACACTTTTTGGACACCTCTTAATTTCTCTTTTAAGAATATTGCTCCCAAGGACACGTTGACCAAGGGATTAATATAGTAGCCAAGGCTTGCTTCTACTATTTTACCGTTATTTACTGCCCAGATATAGACTAACCAATTAATAGTAATGAAAGTGGCAGAAAGTCCATAGTAGGAGAATCTTTTGAACGTAAGCTCTTTTAACCATTTCCATTTATTTATAATTAATAAAAGCAGTCCGACAAAAGCAAGCGATCCCACTATCCGATATGCCAATATCTCAAGTGCCGGAACTTGTTGTAATCCTCTCCAGTAGAGGGGAAACAAGCCCCAAAAACAATAAGCTAAAAAACCATATACTAAACTTTTATTCATTACTATTCCTTTAGATTTTAATTAAGCATAAGTCTAAACATTAAAAAAATAAGGGTGATAATAGGCAAGAACAAAAGTAAGTTTAAATTAGAGTTAAAAGATTCTGATAGCTTTCATAGATTGCTTCCACGGATATTTGCTTAAGACAATTGAAGTGTTTTAACGGACACTTTTTCTCGCCGTGGAGAGTGCAAGGGGAGCATTCTAAATCAAGAGAGAGCACCAGGGCATTAGGATTCAGAGGTTTGAAGCCTAAAGCAACATGAGTACTTCCGAAGAAGGCAAGTTGGGGCTTTCCTAAAGCTGCAGCAATGTGCATAGGACCTGAATCATTGGTGATAATAACATCAGCTTCATCTATAGCATTAATAAGCTCAACTAAATTAAAACTTCCGGCTAAATTATGACAAAGCTTATTGGTAGCCTTTTTTATTTTCGCAGTAAGATACTCTTCTTGATTAGAGCCGAGAAGATAAAAAGCTGTCTCCGGATGTTCATAATTATCAATAAAAGAGATTATTTTCTCAGCCGGAATTCTTTTCGTGTTATGCGTAGCTCCGGGGAAAATCACGACATTCAGCTTTTTCTTAGAAACGAGTAAACCTGTAGATTTAGAAGTTTTGAGCTTGGGAACACGGAAGATATATGGTATCTTAAGCTTATCAAAAATAGTGTTATAGAGATCAACTGTGCTATTAATTGAATCAGAAGTCTTGTGTGCTACTATCTTTTTCCTTAATCTTCTCTTTTTATCATAGCAAACATTCTTTTTGCCAACAATGATATTCTTAGCCCACCAGGAGTTAAATTTCCTCTGTAAATCAATCACTAGATCATATTTTCTTCTTCTAAGTTCTATTAATCCTTTTAAAGATTCATAGTCAGTGAAAACAGCATCAACGTTAAAAAAGCCGGATATAATTGGCTCGAATGCCGGTTTGGTCAGATAATCAATCTTGCAATCAGGGAAGCTAGCTCTTAGTTGTCTGATTATGGGTTCTGTAAGAATAATATCACCCAGCGAGCTGAATCTAATAATTAGAATATGTTTAATTTTGTTCATTGTATCTATTTTTATATCAACAACTTAATAGTTTTGTTGATCTCCGTTTTGCTGTGGCACACTAAAGAAGAAGGTTGATCCTTTTTTCTCTTCACTTTCCACCCAAATTGAGCCATGGTTAAGCTGTACAAAGCTCTTACAGAGTATTAATCCCAGTCCTGTACCTCTCTCTTTAGAAGTTCCGAGAGTAGAGATAATATCGGTAGAATTGAACAGTAAAGCTAGTTTGTCTTTAGGGATTCCGACTCCCTGATCTTCCACTGAAATAATAATAAAATCATTTTCGACTTTTGAGGTCAAGGTTATTGTTGATTTCGGATGTGAGAATTTAATGGCATTTGAGAATAAGTTTCGGATTACTGTGCTGATCATATTCAGATCAAAATAGCCAATATGTGTAACCTCGATATTGGAGACAATCTTAATCTCCTTATTGTTTAAATGAGACTGCAAGGTGGCTACGGTTTTAGAAACTATTTCATATATTGAATTATAGTTGGGTACAATATGCAGTTCATCGCGTTGGCTTCTTGTCCATTGTAGTAAATTTTCCAATAAATCAAAGGTACTGTCTGCAGATTTATAGAGTTCTAACATGAGAGAATTTCTTTCAGTTTCAGAGAATATTTTCCCGTTTGAGGCGAGAAGCTTAAATATCTCGCGGAAATTTCCGATAGGACCCCGGAGGTCGTGAGCGATGATGGAGAAGAATCTATCTTTTGTCAAGTTAGCTTCGCGTAAGCTTTTCTCTGATTTTCTTAAGGCTTCATCATATATTTTTTGGTCGGTTATATTTTTCAAAATGGCGACATAAACGGTTTTATTGATAATTGGGTTGAAGGCAGTGGCAAAGGAAATTTCCATATAAACAATCATCCCACTTTGAGCTTGTACTCTTAATTCTACGGTGGTAACTTCCTGATTTTGAGGGAGAACCCTAAATGACTCCCTAATATCCTCTCGGTCTTCATCCATAACATAATCTAAGATATTACCGTATGGAGAGTTGGGGTCTCTTAAAAGCAGATTTCGAAGGTAAATATTACCTTGATCAATTACCCCTTCTTCATTAAATGTGCAGATGCCAATTGGAGCAAAATCGAAGATAGCCCGAAGTAGATTTGTGGTTTTTATAGATTCCAAGTAGGTTACATTATAGTCAGTATTATCATTAACAATTCCTATTGTCCCTACAATAGCACCTCTTGCGTCTCTAAACACATCTTTATAAATCACTAAGTTATGCTCTTTATTGTCTTCTAAATAAACGTTACAATTGTATTTTACCAAGTGCTTTTTATAAAGAAGTTCGTCATCTGCTTTGGCTAGTACAGAAAAATATTTTTGGAGAAACACATCGTTAAGATTATTTACATTGAAAGGTCTTGCTTTACCAATAAAGAGGTCACTCCATTTCTTATTATAGCCGATGTAATTGCCACTTAAATCACGATAATAGACAGCATTAGGGATAGTGTCAAGTATCGTTTCCAGAAAGTTCTTTTGTTTTCTGATAGTGCTGTTAGCCTCTTCTAAATCTTCCTTTTTTTCTTGAATCAGATTAATCTTCTGTTCTTTTTTATCTATTTCGTATTGATTAAGCAGCGTAGCTGTTTTTGAATAAGAGTTCTTACTTGCTATTTTGTTACAAATCTGGTGGCACTTCTCTAAATAAATGAAGGCTTGAGGAATATCGTTGATAAGTTTGTAGTAGTGGTAATAATTTTCATAGCAAATTTTAAGGGAGAGATCATCATCTATCTTAATAGCTATATCCATGGATTTAGCAAGAACATCATCTAAACCTTCAGTTTGATTACACTTGATAGAAGCCAAGATTTGATTACTGTAGATTTTTAACAGAATAGATTCAGGGAGTTCGGAATAATCTTTTTCTTTTAGTGATTTAAGAATCTCATAGGTTAGATTATATTTGCCGATTTTCAGGTACATCTCTGCCATTTCATGAAGAGTTAAGACTACCCCTCTGTTGAAGTGAAGAGATGTTGAAGTTAGGATCATTTCATGATATAGCTCGACAGCTTTGTCTGTCTCTTTGTTTTTTATAAACCACTTTGCCAGGAGAGAATTTATTTGCAATTTGGGTAGCAAATCACTAGTTTTGTAATAATATTCTTTAGCTTGGAGAATATAATCTTTGGCTAACAGGAGGTCATCAAGTAAAAAATAACACTCTCCAATGATTTTATTAAAAACACCAAAATATAGATGCTTCTCTTTAGTAGTTGCTCTTTCTTGGGCTAAAAGAACATACTTAAGGCTTAAATCAGGTGAAATTTCAATAATCTCCTGAGCCTTTTTTAGTAAATCATGAGTGCTTTCTATTGAGAAACTGCTTTTATTCATTGTTGATTTTCCTCGATTAACTAACTATTGTCTATAGCTTAAAAATGTAAAGCAATATTTAGCAGAAATGTTATTTTTTATTTTATCCCAGCGAATAGTAGGGCAAATAATGTTTTTCTAATGAGATAAAAAACGGGTATTTATGTGATTTTATACTTAACATTAGTTGAGTCTGTAAGGCACCCGGTTAAGTAGCTCGTTTGGTATGCGAAATTACAACGTGCAACCTACTATGCTCCCCCGGAAGCGGTATTGATGTTGCCAAAATAAACATCTACTAGACAAGCACTTAATAACTATGCCAAAGAAGAATGAATTAGCACAGTCTTCTGTTTATATTTTAATTAAGCTTCTTCCAATAGAACAAAAATATTGCTTGAATAAACACCTGAAAAGCAACAGCTGTGAGGATTATCATAACCAGGTAAGAATAGACATCAACCATATTATAGAAAATCCGTGCATTGTTGAATAAAAAGCCAAGTCCATCATCACAACCTACAAATTCACCTAAGATAATAATCTTCAAAGAGAGAGCGGTACAGATGAGAAAATTTGTTTTAAAAACAGGATAGAGCTTAGGAATATAGACATTCTTGATAATATCAAAGACATTCCCCCCAAAGACATTTATCACTTCAACCAACTCTTTAGGATGATCTAATAGACCAGTAACAGTATTAGTGGCTACAATTGGAGTAATCATAATAATAATCATGCCAATAGGAACGGCAGAGCCAACGCCATAAATTAAAATGAAAAAAGAACCTATAATCACGCCGGGAACCACTTGCAATAAAGACATAACATTCTCAATATAATGATTAATCTTCAAGATATAAGAGACGACTCCTATTATGGTTCCACAAAAAAAAGAGAATAAAAAGCCGATTAGAAGTCTATACATAGTCAACCAATAGTTCTGAACAACTGCCGGTTCTGTAATCATAGAAACTAAGTTTTTCACTACTAAGAGAGGCGACGGCACTATAAAATTCTCATAAAAAAGAGAAATAATAGACCAAACAACGAGAAAAGTTGCTAGCCCGAAAAAGCTTTTTTTAATTGAGTTCCAAAACTGTATCAGCAAGATTATTTTCCTTATTGGTTATTTGAAAGAGTTGATTTATTGCTTCTTGAAGAGTAGCTCCATCTTGATAATAGTAAGAAGTTCGGCGTAGAGTTTCCACTGTATAATCCTGAGAATTAGGGAAATCAGCACCCAATCTCTTTAGCATTAGCTCCGGATGTGTTTGGAGAGAATCGATATAAACTTTGGTGAGGTAATTAATAGTTGCCACGCTTTTGATATCTAAATCTCTAACCAATAAGACAACCTGGGCAGGATGTGAATCAGGGAAAGATTCAGCATAAAGATCATTCAAAGAGAGACTTACCTGCATCTTGTATCTATTTTCAGCAATAGAAGCAAAAGGCTCCGGTTGCCATACTAACAGGTCAGAACCTTGTTGTAGCATTTGTAGCGAAGTGCTTAAAGGCAAGTAGGTTACAGAGTAATCTATATCTTTAGTTAAGTTGTTTTTGGCAGCAATAGCAGAGAAAAGCTGTTCCATGGGAGAATCAGCAAAAGGGAAAACAATTGTCTTGTCTCTAATATCTTGAAGAGAAGAGATGGGCTGATTACTCACTAAGTGAGATAAGTTATCTACCTGAGCACTAATAAGTTGGAAGTCCACGCCTTGTTTCTTAAAACTATCAGCAATTGATATCCCGGTAAGTAAAATCTTGGCATCGCCTCTTAAAAATTTAGCATTAGCTTGCGAGTGATTCAAGAAAAAATCAAGCGAAAACAGAGGATTATTCTTGAGTGCTAAGTAAAGCGGTAGGGCAGATGGGGTTTGGGGTGCTAAAACGGTGATCTTATTCAGAGTAACATCACCGGCAGTTTCTGCTTGTTTTGTTTTATTGCAACCACCTAAAACTATTATAACGATTAACGCAATAGCGATTAAAAATTTCTTCATACAATCTCCTAAATAAAATATATACATTATGACAAAGATAAATTATTCACATAATGTCAATTTTTTTATCAAATATAATGGAAATTATAAAAAAGGCGAGAGGAAAATGCATTAGATATGGTTAGTCTGAAGGTTCTGTAGAGACACAACATTTTGTGTCTTGTTAATTTTAAAACCACACCCCGGCGAAATTATTTTTAATAAATTAGACGCAAAATGTTGCGTCTCTACAGCAGAATGAAGAGAGGAATTTTAAAGGTCTGGCGAATGGT
>Ga0265294_10008049_pt1 | contig 12388 bp, 13 predicted proteins | sample MunlanPumphouse3_FD_192504 | JGI IMG/M metagenome (GOLD analysis project Ga0265294, IMG submission 192504) | Groundwater microbial communities from a municipal landfill in Southern Ontario, Canada - Pumphouse #3 | ecosystem: Environmental > Aquatic > Deep subsurface > Groundwater | place... | reverse complement strand
AAAGGAGTAGGGTTTAAAACTTTAATATCTCTGATTAAATAGTTTAAATAGGCTTTGAGGCCTCCTTCAAAATAGAAGTGATATTCAAAAGGGTTTTCTTTGTCTCTTAAATCGTAAAAGTCTATTCTAACTCCTTTTGTTAAATAGGCTTGTTGTCTTAGATGATCTAAAATGGTTTTTCTGTTAAAGTTAATTTCTTTGAAAATAGTTTCATCTGGTTTAAAGGTGATGGATGTTCCTGTTTCTTTTGTTGTTCCTATTTTTTTGACTGTATCTCTTGGCGTTGCTGTATCATACTCTTGAACATAGATGCCTTTATCTTTTTTAATCTCAGCTTTTAAGTAAGAGGATAAGGCACACACAACGGAAATACCAACACCATGCAATCCTCCAGATATTTTATAGGCGGAACCTCCAAATTTACCTCCTGCGTGAAGTGTGGTTAAAATAGTTTCTAAGGCAGATTTTTTTGTTTTCTCATGTATATCAACGGGAATACCTCTTCCATTATCTTCTACTTTTACCATATTATCTTCCAATAAAGACACTTTAATATGGTTAGCATACCCTCCTATGGCTTCGTCTAAGGAATTATCAACAACTTCATAAATTAAATGATGAAGTCCTTTTGACCCAGTGGAGCCAATATACATGCCTGGCCTTTTTCTTACAGGCTCTAATCCTTCTAAGACCTGGATGGAGCTTGCCTTATATGTTTCTTTTTTCTTATTTTTCATGATTTTTTAACTTCCCATTTCTGGTTTTGCATTAAATTACTAATTATTTTGTCTTGGATTTGATTAATCTCACTGCTTTCTAAGCTTCTGTCCTCTCTTTGGAGATAGATTCTAAAAGTGATGCTTTTTAAGTTTTCCTTATAATCATTATAGATGTCTAAAAGTTCAATATCTTTAATGAACTTAGTTTCTGATATTTTAATAATATCCATGATGTTATCAATATAGGTGATGCTTGGGACAATAACGGAAACATCTCTTGTTGCAGTTGGATGCGGTGATATTTTAATGAATTCATTTTTGTGAATGGCTTCTTTTTTAAAAGCATCAAAATTAAGCTCGAATAAAACAGGATCCAGCTTAAGATCAAGCTTTTCCAAAACAAAGTTTGATAAATGACCTATTTGCCCAATCTCTCTTTTGTTTACTTTTATAATAGCAGATTTTCTTTTGCTAAAAAAGCTGTCTTTTGAATTAGGAATATATTCAATGTGTAGCATTCCAAAATCTTTGAAAACTTCTTCTAAATAGCCTTTTAAAACACGGTAGTCTTGGTTTGAAACAATGCCAGAGATGGTTTCTTTTTCAAGAAAGCTTCCATTTTTTTTAAATGTTTTTCCGATTTCATAAAGTTTGATATTTTTTTCATATTTTAAATTTAGTTTTAAATTACGAACTAAACTTAAAAGAACTCTTGGTGTTAGATATTCAGAATCAACAGCAATGGGATTTTCTATTTCTACAAGTCTTGTTAAATTAAACTTTTCTTTGTCTTTTTTTGAGATAAAAGGGTGGTTGTAAACTTCACTAAATCCTAATTCCTTAAAAACTGACCTTAAATTGTTTTTAACAAATACTTTTTCATTTTTTTTAATTTTAGAAGGAGAGCGGTAAAACTGATTTGATTTTATCATATCCATAGATTCTTCCGATTTCTTCAATTAAGTTTTCTTGTATTTCAATGTCTTTTCTAAAAGAAGGAACGATTACTTGAAGTGTTTTGTTTTTTTCTGTTTTAATTTTAAATTCTAAACTCTTTAAAATCTTTTTAACCTCTTTTGCCTCTATTTTAATTCCTAAAAAGCTTTCTAAATAGTCTAAATTAAGGCTGATAGTTTTTAAAGGCTCTTTTTCATTGTAAATATCAATAACTCCCTTTAAGACAGTAGCCCCTGTTAATTTTTGAATTAAATGAGTGGCTCTTTCAAGTGCAATCTCTGTTAATCCCCTGTCAATATTATGCTCAAATATGAAGGAAGAGTCTGTTCTTAATTTCAGCTTTTTTGAGGTTTTGGAAATTAAAGAGCCGTTGAAATTAGCGGACTCAATCACAATGGCTTTTGTGTTTGCATTAATTTCAGCTTTTTTTCCGCCTTTAATTCCTGCAATGGCAAGAGGGTCTTCTTCGTCTCTGATGGTTAAAATACTGCTTTCAAGAGGAAGGCTTTGAGAGGAAAGTGTTTTAATTTTTTCGTCTTTTTTTGCTTTTTTAATAATAATCTTTTTATTTTCAGAAAGCTTTTCGTAGTCATAAGCGTGCAAGGGTTGTCCTAATTCAAGCATAACATAGTTAGTAACATCAACAACATTATTAAGAGGAGTGATTCCACACACTTTCAATCTATCTTTTATCCATTTAGGAGATTCTGTGATAGTAATGCCTGTTAAAACTCTGGCGGTGTATCTTTTGCAATCTTTGTTTTTAACTTCCACGGAAAGAAAATTATGAATATCTAATGAATGATCTTCAATAATGTCTTTTTTTATGTTTTCTAGGCTTAAACCTAAAATAGCAGAGCATTCTCTTGCAATACCAAAATGGCTTAAAGCATCACTGCCTCTGTCTGGTAAGATTTTAATGTCAAGTGCGTAGTCATCATTAACTTTAACAGGTTTTTCTACTTCAAAAGCATGCATTGTGATTTCACTGCATAATTTTTCTACACTGGGTAATTTTTCTTTAAAAAAGGAATTTAAGAAATTAAAGGAAATAATCATAGTTTTAAAATTGTTTTAAAAATCTTAAATCTCCGCTGTGAAACCATCTTATATCATCTATTTTATACTTCATCATGGCTAATCTATCAACGGAAACTCCAAAAGCAAAGCCAGTAACATTTTTAGGATTAAGTCCGCAGTTTTTAAAGACATTCGGGTGAACCATTCCTGCGCCTAAAATCTCAATCCAGCCCTCCCCTCCACAAGTGGAACATCCTTTTTGATTACAAACAAGACAACTCATATCAACTTCAAATCCAGGTTCAACAAAAGGAAAATAGCTTGGTCTTAACCTAATTTGAACATCCATATTTTTGAAATAGTCTTGTAAAAATCTTTCAAGGACTGCTTTTAGGTTTGCAACGGAAATATTTTTATCTACTAAAAGGCCTTCTATTTGATAAAAACAGACTTCGTGCCTTGCATCTGTGGCTTCATTTCTAAAAACTCTTCCTGGTACAATAATTTTAATAGGAGGTTCGTTTTTTTCCATATATCTTGTTTGGACATTGGAAGTATGAGTTCTTAAAATGAATTTTTGTTTTTGGGTTAACTTACTTCTGTTTTTTTGTTTAATAAAAAAAGTGTCTTGCATTTCCCTTGCTGGATGATCTAAGGGAAAGTTCAAAGCGTCAAAGTTATGCCATTCGTCTTCAATCTCAGGACCATCAACAATAGAGAATCCTAATAGAGTGAAGATGTCTTCTAGTTCTTTTTTTGCTAAAGACAATGGATGAATATGACCTCTTTCAATCTTTTTAGCAGGCACAGTAATGTCTAGAAACTCTTTCTCTTCTTTTTCTTTAATTTGAACAAACTTAATGGCTCTTTTTTTAAGTTCTATTTTATCTTTTAAAGAATCATATAGTTTGTTAAGTTTTTGACCAAACTCTTTTTTTTCTTGTTTTTGAAGATTTTTAATGGAGGAAGATAAATCTCTGATTTTTCCTTTTTTTCCTAAATACTCTTTTTCTAGTTTTTCTAAATCAGTAAGATTGATTGATTTTTCTAGTTTTTCTAAAACCTCTTTTTTAAGTTTGGCTAAGTTCATATATGTAATTCTAGCTTGAATCAAGCAAAAAAGCAATGTTTTTGGCGGACCCGACCGGACTCGAACCGGCAGCCCCCTCCGTGACAGGGAGGTACGATAACCAATTTCGCCACGGGTCCACTATGTGCCAGAGGTGAGATTCGAACTCACGGCGGCTCGCTTATGAAACGAGTGCTCTAACCCCTGAGCTACTCTGGCCTCTGACCTATATGTTGCGGTTCTTGGAATTGCACCAAGGCCTCCAGCTTATGAGACTGGCGAGATACTACTTCTCCAAACCGCGATGTATATATGTCATACACTAAAAAAGGAATAAAAGCAAGTTTTAGAGCGGTTCTTGAAAAAGTAAAAGGTCGTCAATAAAAAACTTATAATTATTACATCCTAAACACATATTTTTAATGGGATTTCTTCCAAACTCTTTGACATTAACATCTTTTGTTACAACAAGCTCACCATCAAAAGTACCTGAGAAGTTTTTAGTATCATCAATGCTTCCACAAATAAAATGCCATTCTTTGTCTTTTAAGCTTGTTCCTGAAAAAGGAACTGATATGAAGCTAGTATTATTTGAATATACATCAAATTTTATAATTCCACCATCTGAATAAATTTTGAAATCATTGCTATTTTTTAAGATTTCAAAAGAGTCATTCTCTGCCTTAACCCAAAAACAAACTGTGTTGAATTTAAAAGCAGGAATATTGTTACTGTTAAATTTTACTTGAGCATTTTGAGAGCTAACACATTTATTTCCTTCCTTGCAGTTTGTTTCTTCTTTAATAGTTCCCGTTGCTGTTCCTGTTATGCTGTGTCTTCCAGAGTCATAAATTTTTTTGGCATCAACTTTTTCCATTTTCCATTCTGCTAAAAGGCTTTGACTTAATTTACTTTTTACTTCGTTTGCATAAGCTGTGACAGCTGTAGCTTCTGCGCTTTCCCTGTAATCACCAATATTAAAGATAATGATGCTTGCTAAAATGGCAATAATTGTAATGACTACTACAAGTTCTACTAATGTAAAAGCTCTTGTTCTCATTTTTTTAAAATATTAAGCTTAATTAATGTGTCTTTTGTAAGATTGAAGATATTTTTCATTTCTTGTTTTTGAAGATTTTTTTCATTTTTTAACTCAGAAACTCTTTTAATGTTTTCTATATTAGGAATGGCCTTATCTTCTATTTTGTAATCATTGATAATGGAAAGGGTATCTTTTCCTGTATAGCTAAATCTTTTAAGTATTTGAAACATTAAATTGTCTATTTTAAAAAGCATAGCTTTGTAGTTTTCTTTTTTATAGTCTTTTTCAATTTTTGAAAAAAGCTTGTTAAAGCTTTTGGGATGTTTATAGGTATAGAGAAAATCTAGAACTCTTCTTTTGGCTTCTAAAAGAAGAGATTTTTCGTTGATTAGTAAAAGACACGAGATAAAGATAAATACTAAAGAGATTGCAATGACTGCAGTTTTTATTGGGGAAATAAAGGAATGAAGCTCTCCTTCTAAAATTAAATTTGTGTATTTTGTAATGTCAAACATTTAAATTATTGATTGTGTTAAAAAGCTTGTTTTCATGAAAGTGTTTCGCAATGATTAAAAGGTCTTTTTCTTGAATGTAAAGAGCAGGATAACCTGTTAAGTTTACGGATGCTTTTAAAATGCCACTAGAAAAGCTTCCCATGAAAACATCTGCTTTTTTAAAAGCGTTTTCAAAATCTTTTTTAATTAAAGATCTTGTTTTCAATGCTTTTTTAAAATATGTATTATAATTCTTGGCTGATAAAAAGTAAGAGCCTAAGATGATTTTTTCTTTAAGGCTGTCATTAAATCCTTTTTCTCTTGTATTTGTATAAATGTCATCTAAAGTGTCTCCGTCTTCTCTTTTCCCATACCTGATTCCATCAAAACGAGATAGACTTGATAAGGTTTCCACACTTTCTATAATATCATAGCATGAATTAGCATATTTGAGGTGAGGTAAATTCATATTTTCAAAAGTTTCTATTTTGAATGAGGTATGGTCTTCTTTTTCAAAAGTGCTAAATACTATTTTAAGATCATTTACGTTATTTGAAAAGCATCCTATTTGATCTAAAGAAGAAGTTAAGCCAAGGAAGCCTTTTTTAAGAAATGTGTTAGCGGTTGATTTAAAGGAACTAATAGTTTTTGAGAATCCTCCACCAATAACGAAAAGATTTGATGTGTGATCTACTTTTCCAAGCAAAATTGCATCTTTATGATTTAATTTTTCAATAATAGGAGAGGTAAAAGGAGCAATATAGTTTTCAAGTGCTACACTTTTTCCCTTTAACAAAAACGTCATCTTTAATAGCATAGGGAATGCCTGTTAAAGTGCTTGCTGAACCTTTTTTTATAGCTTGATCAGCAATTTTAGCTTGCTCAATAGCAGATTCTTTGTAAGATTCTAAAAAGGTTTCTTTTTTAAAATATTCCTTTACAAGTTCCTCTGCTGAATATTTTTTTTGGTCTAATGCCTGCCTTATAGTTTTAATCATAAAATCCTTTTAATGGTTAAATAGTTTCCTTTGGGGGTTAAATCGCTTTTTTGTGGAATGTCTTTTCTTTCTTTTTCTTTAAAATCAATGGGGGTTATTAATTCGGGAACATTATCTACATTTAAATCTAAGGAAGCCTCTCTTATTTTTTCTGAGAGATGTTTCTGAAGTTCATCTAATTTATTCTCCTTAATCCTTATTCTTTCTGATTCCATTAATTTTAAGATTTCTTGTTTTTGGATCATAAAGTTAATTTAATTTGGTGGAAGCAAGTCTTCGTTTTCAACCAAGACTTCTGCATATTCATCAATATTTTCTAAGACAACTCCGCCTCCTCTTGCAACAGCTGTCATTGGGTCTTCTATAACATAGGCAGGAACACCAGTTTCTTTAGCAATTAAAACATCTAATCCGCCTAAAAGTGCTCCGCCTCCTGCTAGGCAAATGCCTTTTTTCATAATGTCTGAGATAAGCTCAGGAGGTGTAATCTCTATAGTGTTTTTAATTTCACTTACAATTTGATTGATGGATCTTTCCATAGCCTTTTTAATATCATTTCTTGAAACAGTGATTTCTTCTGGAAGTCCTGTAACTAAGTTTCTTCCTCTAATGGCTACTTTTTTAAGTTTGTTTTTTTTATCATCTTCATCAAAGTGAACCGTTCCAATATTAATTTTAACATTTTCTGCTGTTCTTACTCCAATTAAAAGTTTATACTTTTCTTGAGCATATTTAATAATGTCTTGATTTAATCTATCCCCCGCTATTCTTAAGCTTTTAGAAGCAACAATTCCGCCTAAAGAAATAACGGCGATTTCTGTTGTTCCTCCGCCAATGTCAACAATAAAATTGCCTCCTGCTTCTTGTACTTTAAGCCTTGCACCAATGGTGGCAGCCATGGGCTCCTCTATTAAGAAGACCTCTCTTGCTCCTGCTGATTTTGCGGCATCAATGACGGCCCTTCTTTCAACTTCTGTTACTCCGCAAGGAATGCCAACAATTGCTCTTGGTTTAATTAAGTTGATTCTATCCTCTCTTGCTCTTTCAAATAAATATCTTAACATTTGTTCTGTAACTTCAAAATCAGAAACAACACCATTGACAAGAGGTTTTGTGGCTGTAATATGTCCTGGAGTTTTTCCAACCATTTTTTCAGCCTCTCTTCCAATAGCTAGAACTTGACCTGTTTTTTGGTTAATAGCAACAACAGAGGGTTCTGACAAGATAATGCCTCGCCCCCTAACATAAACTAAACAATTTGCTGTCCCTAAATCAATGGTAACGTCATTTGAAAATCTGTCGAAAAATTTCATATTTTTTATGTTAACAACTTTTAATTTTAAAATCAACTTTTTTAATAAGTTTTGAAATGCTTTCTTCTCTTTTTTTAACCTCAACTGAGTCTTGTTTTAGTGTTTTTTCTGAGATAACAACTCTTAGAGGAATACCTAAAAGATCTGCATCTTTAAATTTTTCCCCTGGAGTTTTGTCTCTATCGTCATACAAAACATCATATCCTTTGTTTTTAAGAGCTACATAAAAAGAGAGAGCTTCTTTTTTCTTATCAATATCTATTAAATAAATATCAAAAGGGGCGACTTCTGTTGGAAAGATAATTCCATTTTCGTCATTAAATACTTCTACAATGGCTCCTAAAAGTCTTGATATTCCAAGTCCGTAACAACCCATTAAAATATACTGATCATTGATTTTAAAGTTAAAGGGTTTGCTGTATTTATCTTTTAATTTAAAAATGTTTGCAACTTCAATGGCTTTTTTTTCTTGAAATAATGTGTTTTTACAATTTGGGCATTCTTTTTGCTTAACTTCTTTATTTAATGCTAAATGGCAATGCTTACAAATGAAGATGGTATCTTCTCCTGCATTTGTAATTGTTTGAAACTCGTGTGAATATTCTTCTGAAAAGGCTCCACCATCTGCTAATGTTAAATATGTATGCTCTTTAAGTCCGCATCTTTCAAAGATTTTGAAATAGGCTTTTTGAACTTCTTTGTAATAATTATTTAAGTCTTCTTCGTTCAAGTGAAAAGAATAAAGGTCTTTCATAATAAACTCTCTTCCCCTTAAAATCCCTGATTTTGCTCTTTTTTCATTTCTGTATTTTGTTTGTATTTGATAAATATATTTAGGAAAATCTTTTTCACTATTTAAAAACTTTTTAGCAAGAGGAGTGATGATTTCCTCATGTGTCCAACCAAGTCCATAATTTCCAATTTTAAACATTTCTTGAATTCCCCATCTTCCTGTTTTTTCCCAGTTCTTTTTAGGATGAAGTCCTGGCATTAAAACCTCAATGGCATTTATTTTTTCAAGCTCTTCTTTTGCAATATTTTCTATTTTTTGAATAACTTTAAGGCCTAAAGGTAGGTATGTATAAATACCAGCACCTAATTTATCAATAAAACCTGCTTTCATTAAAAGCTTAGCATTAAGACTGGCTTCTGCTTTAGGGTCTTTTTTTTGTGTTTTTGAAAATAATTGAGAAACTTTCATTTTAAAATATTAAATCTTTAAACTGGAAAACGTCTTTAATAATGATTAAAACTCCTAAGAAAATTAAAAGTAAGAAGCCGATTCCATCAATCTTTTCACTTAATTCGTCTGTAAAAAACTTTGGGTTAATTTTTTGAAAGAGTAAGTAAACGCATTTTCCTCCATCTAATGCAGGAATGGGAAGCATATTTGTAATTCCTAGTGCAAGCGAAATAATGGCAATTAGATTTAGCATGTGCATAAATCCTTCCTTCATACTAATTTTAGTAATGGCAAAAATACCAACGGGGCCTGCAACTGCATTTCCTGCAATAGATAAGTCTTTTTCCTTAACAGATTTTCCGATAATGTTTCCTAATGTTGAAAGAGAATAGTCTGCAAAATTATAGGTGTGAAAAACTCCTGAGAATACTTTATCTTTTAAACTTCTGTAGGAAACTTCGGTGATAGCAGTATAGCCGATTCCAATCAATCCTGTTTCATTTTGAAGATGATATGTGTTGATTTGATTTGTTTCTCTGTTTCTTGTTTTTACTAAGATTTCCTGTTCTTTTGTTTTGTTTAAAAGGGAGGAAAGTTCAGAGGGGTCTTGAATTCTTTGATTATTAATATCTAAAAGAAGTTCATTTGGTTTAATACCGCCTAAGAAAGCAGGAGAATTTTCTTCAATGGCACCAATAAGTAAATAGTTTTCTTGATGGCCCAAAGGAAACTTGTAGTCTTGATTTAAAAGACCAATTTCAGCACTAAAATTAGAAGAAAATAAAATAATATAGAAGATAAGCGCAGATAAAATAAGGTTTCCAACAACGCCTGAGATGATAATAAAAAGCTTTTGTGTTGTTGTTTTGGAAGTAAAACTCTTAGGATCTTTTACATCCTCTGCGGTTTCACTTTCTCCATAGATTTTATTATATCCTCCAAAAGGAATAGCACCTATTCCAAATAAGGTTTCCCCGATTTGTCTTTTAAAAATAAAGGGAGGAAATCCAATCACAAACTCAGTGACCTTTGTTTTTGTGATTTTGGCAGCTAAAAAATGTCCTAGTTCGTGAACAGTAATCACGATGGTAATCACAAAGGCAAAAACAATGATGGCTAATAAAAAATCTAAAATCATAATTCTAATTCTTTTTTCTTATTTTTAACGATTTCATCTATTTTTTGATTATAACTATCGACAACTTTTTGAAGTTCGTCTTTTGCTTTGAATTTATTATCTTCTGAAATCTGACCATTTTTTTCTAATTTCTGAATAGCAGACCATGCTTCTTCCCTATATTTTCTAATGGTTTTTTTTGCATTATCGTCAATCTGACCAACTGTTCTTAGCATATCTTTTCGAAGAGACTCTGTTAACTCTGGCATGCTAACAAAAACTCCATTTGAGTCAGCAGTTCCAGAGAAGGCTGTATTTGCTTGGATTGCGTGGCAAATAGGTTCAATATAGGATTTGTCCCATGGTTCAATTCTTAACTTCTTAGGATCTAAAATAGAGATGGATGCTAATTGTTTAATGGGCATTTTAGAGCCAAAAACATCCACTAACGTATTTTCAACAAAGGCAGGATTGGCTCTTCCTGTTCTCACACTCATTATTTTTTGATGAGCGTAGTTTAATGCTTTTTCAAACTCTTTTTTAACTAATTCTATTTGTTCTTTATACATAAATTATATGTTTATCATTAAATTTTCTAATAATAATTTTTTATTCGTATTTGTATTATTAAAATAATATTTTGTTTCTTGTATCTTTTCGATGATATTTTTAACTTCTATAAGGGAATACTTTTTACTTTTATGATACAAGATTAAAAACATCTCTCTTCTGAAAAATCTTTCAAAGAGGTTTAAACTCTCTAAAACGATTTCTTTGTCTTCATAAATTTCTTTAATATAGTCAAATCTTTTTTCAAGGTCTTTTTCCTTTATTTTTTCTAAATATCGAATTGTTTTTAAATAAAACTCTTTTTTTAAGCTATTTTCTACAAGCTCAATGGCTTTTCCTTGTTTTAAAGAAGATAAGAAAAGGATTTCTTCAATTTCTTCTTTATTTAAATTCCTTTTTATTAAGTAGTCCTCTAATGCTTGTTTTTCTGCTTTATAAAAATTGATTTCTTGAACTCTTGACAGAAGGGTTTTTAAAATTAAATCTTTAAAGCTTGTGATTAAAATTAAGACGGAATCTTTGCTTGGTTCTTCTAATATTTTCAAAAGACTATTTTGTGCATCTTTTCTCATTAAGTGTGCATTGTCAATAATGACAATCTTTTTTGTATTATGATAGCTTTTATAGCTTAAAAAGTTTTTAATTTCCCTTATTTTACTAATTTCAAGATTATCTTCTGCTAGGTAAAGGTCGGGAGAGTTCTCACCTAAAACCAGTTTAGCAAAAGCGAGTGCAAATGTTTTTTTTCCAATCATATCCTCACCTTCAAAAAGAAAAGCATGGGGTATTTTTTTATTTAAAATCATTTTACTGAAAAGCTCCTTTTGCTTAATGTGGCCGATAACATTATTCATATTTAACTCTTTTAATATCAGCACCAATCTTTTTGAGCTTCTTATCAATCTTTTTATAGCCTCTGTCTACTTGATAAACATCTTTTATTTCTGTTTTTCCTTTTGCAATCAGTCCCGCTATAATTAAAGATGCTCCTGCTCTTAAATCAAAGGAACCGAGATCAGCTCCATAAAGTTTTGATGGTCCTGAGATAATGGCTCTATGAGGGTCTGAAAAGAAAATGTCTACTCCCATTTTTCTTAAGCCTTTTAAATATTCTAATCTTCCATCGTATAAAGGGTCGTGAATAACAGTGGCGCCCTCAGATTGACTTGCTAAGATTCCGAATAAAGGAAGCAAATCAGAAGGAAGTCCTGGATAGGGTAAGCTTTGAATTTTTTTAAACTTGATTTTTCCTTTTTCTTTAATTTGAACAGAATGTGTATTATTCTCTTGTATGCTTGTTTTGATTAAAAAACCTGCAGATTTTAACAATTTAAGCGGAAAGTTTAAATAATCTAATTCTACATTTTTAACAACAATGTCTCCCTTTGTAATGGCTGAAAGAATAATGTATGTTCCTGCTTCAATGGGGTCATACATTAATTTGTGCTCAAAGCCTTGAAGTTCTTTTTTTCCTGTAATTTTAAATTCATGAAATCCAACATCAACTTGAACTCCCATTTTTCTTAAAACCTTTACAAGCTCCATAGAAGGATAGTCCATGTCAGCCATTTTAACAGTGATGACACCCTCATTTAAAGCAGAGAATAAAAGAATGTTTTCTGTTGTGGTAACACTGATTTCATCTAATGTGATGGTTTTTCTTTTTGTTTTTTTATCAGTTTCAATAAAAATGCTTTTATTTTTTTCAACAATTTTCATGTCTAAGCTAGAGAAAGCATTCAGATGAGTATCAATAGAGCGGACACCAATCACACATCCTCCTGGTTTTGGCAAGCTTGCTTTTGAAAATCTTGCTAAAAGAGGACCCAATAAAAGAACAGAGCCCCGAAGTTGTAAAACTTTTTTTCTGTCTATTTTCTCTGGGTCAATATTTTTTGTGTTAATT
>Ga0265294_10008045_pt1 | contig 12391 bp, 10 predicted proteins | sample MunlanPumphouse3_FD_192504 | JGI IMG/M metagenome (GOLD analysis project Ga0265294, IMG submission 192504) | Groundwater microbial communities from a municipal landfill in Southern Ontario, Canada - Pumphouse #3 | ecosystem: Environmental > Aquatic > Deep subsurface > Groundwater | place... | reverse complement strand
TGATAATGCAAGGTGTCAATTTTCAATGAATTAAGAAATTCACATCTTTTCTTCAAATTGGCGTTGTGGGCGTTCCAGTTATCAATCGGATTGCCTTTGTCGGCTCTAGAAGTATAGAGGATGGCTTCCCATAGTTTTTCGATAGCTTTCCTTTTTGGAAGATCTGGAAAGACCTTTTTCGCCCAAGCGGCACCAGGGACACCCGCGATGGTCCATTGATACTTGTTTTCGCGTTCATCGCGATATGGTTTAAGAATTGGGTAGACGGCTTGGCCGACTTTCGCCAATTTCATTTGGTTTATACCTTTAAGGGCGTCGGGATCTTCACTAAGAAGATAAATCGTGGCCGGTAAGGTCTTAACATAATGCTTTTCCCTTTCGATAATCCAATTAGGAACTTCTGAAAGAGCCTTTATTGATTCCTTTTTGTAGACGATTTTATCAACTGGACTATGTGACCAGCGAACGACAACTGATTTTGCTTTGGCTCTAAACGCCTCAGCCACAACATATTCAACAAATCGCGGTTGATCTAGTTCCGCGTAAATAATAACATCCTGTCCCTTTTGAACGTGCGCGCCGATGCGAACGATAAGCTCGGCATATTTGCGTAAAATTGTAGCTTTCATATTCATACCCCTCGTAATTACTGCGAAAGATATTGTATCATAATAGGTGAAAATTTATTAAAATAAATTAGTAAATAGTGGGAGAACAAAAATATGAAAAAAATGTATAAGGTGTGGGCTATTTGGCAGATATGCGAAGCAATAATTCTTTTGGCTGCCGGTGTATTGACTATCATCTTTTCTGATGATCCCGATTTATATAAATGGATATTCATTGCGATTGGTTCATTTATCATTCTTGATGGTGTATTAAGAGTTCTGATGCCTTTCTTTAATAAAGACCCTGGTGACAACTCATTGTTTACTGGGATTTTTGAATTAACGTTCGGTATTGTAATCGTTCTTCGCTCACAAGCTATTACTGAAATTTTAATGATTTTTATCGCTACTCTTTTACTTGTCGTTGCTCCAATTGCGATTGCCGATGGTGTTCTACGTTTGAAAAGAAAACAGGAAACAATGTTCTTCCCAATTTTAGAATTCATTGCCGCTTTGTTATTTATCACTGTTGGCGTGATAATTCTTGTATCAATCAATAATGCGCAAAATGTTGTTCTCATTGTCATTGGAGCAATTCTTTGCATCCTCGCCCTAGTCGAAATTGCCTTTACCGTTAAAACGCTTGTCAAGGTAAAAGAGCGCAACAAAAAAGAAAAGGACAAAGCCGGACAAGAAGAGAAAAAGAAAATTAGAAAAAAAGATGTTATCAAACCTGAAGTTATTGATGCCGAGGAAGCTTTCCCCATCGACAAGATCGAATAAAGATTGCTAATGAAAAGAGCCTTTAGGCTCTTTTTTCTTATCTGGATACTCCTGTTAACTCTTGAAAATGAGGAAGCGATTCACACCACTCTGCGAATATTCGCCACTCAATTAGTTTGTGATAGCGTCTCTGAAGATACATTGTTTTTAATTGCTGATAATTTGTTGTCATTGTCGCCCCTAAGCAAAAACCGGAAGGAAGAGAGGCGACGATTTCGCGCCACAAGGATTTTTTGCGATTATCGTCATCGTTTAAACTATGATATTCGCTAACCATTTCATTAATAATACTTAGGATTCCACTATTTGTCTCGCTCACGCATTGAGAGGTGATATCAAACTTCAAAAGACAATGCATTGTCGATTGCGAAGAGACGAAATCAAACCAGTGGTATCTTTGGGCTTGTTTCCACCAAAAAAGAGGGGCTGTAACATCCATCTGCACTAAAATACCTTTTAGGTAATTGTCGTGTCCTTCGCCAGATTTTGTCGCACCTAGTTTTGTCGCACGCACAAAATCCTTATCAGTGACTTCGCTGGCATCGATGGCAACGCGCATCGGATTTCCCGAAGCCTTAATCGCTCGATCTAATCCATAAATTTGAGTATTAGTAATTTTAAATTCCATGTTCCATTATCTCCATTAAATTTTCGAAAAGGGCCAGACGCGTTAAGGGGCCAACACCACCCGGCACTGGTGTTTGTAAGCGCACCTTTTGCCCAGGCTTAACATCGCCATATAAAACACCATCAATGCGGTTGATGCCGACATCGACGATGACTGCTTCTTTTTTGAAATCGTATCCATCCACAAGCCATTTTTTCCCAACAGCAGCAACAATTAAGTCAGCGTGTTCTAAATAAAACTTTAGATCCTCAGGTTTCGTTTTCGAATGAAGAATTGTCACGTTGGCGCTTTCTTTTGTTAAAAGGGCAGCCATGGGTTTACCGACAATATTGCTCCGACCAATCACGACCGCGTTTTTCCCCAATAATTCAATATCACTAAACTTTAAATAGTCAATAATTCCTCGAGGAGTACAGGCTTTCAATTTGGATAGTGGGTGAAACCCATCAACATCTTTGCTTGGGTTAATTGCCACCTTTACTTTATCTTCGTTAATATGTTTTGGTAAGGGCATTTGCACAATAAACCCATGAATATCGGAATCGTGATTCAAGGAATTGACAAGTTCTAATACTTCTTGCTCCGAAGTTTCTACTGGAAGCTTAATATGTGTAGCGCGAACGCCCAACTCCTCGGCATCTTTCATTTTGCCGCGAATATATGAATTGGAACCTTCATCTTCATTCACTTGGACGATTGCTAAATGAGGTTTATTTTTCATTAAAGCGACTTTGTCGCGAATCTGGTGTTTACGCATGGCGACATACTCTTTTATTTCCATTTTTAGCCCTCGTTTCTAATATGAAATATTTTAACATTTATAACTATTCTAAAATAGACAAAAATAACGTTTTCACAAAAGGGTGGCAAATCCTCTTAAGAAGCTAATCCAAAGACGATGGAATGGCCCGCTTTTTGTTTCCTGCAGGGTAACTAGTTTCGATTGAGAAAGAATATTTTCAAAATCATCGCTCACCTCTTTAATAATCTTGCTTTGATAAATCCATACACCATTTTCAAAGTGCAAATATAGACTTCGATAATCAAGATTGATCGTGCCAATAGTTAGAAAATCATCATCGGCAAGAAAAACCTTTTGATGAATGAAGCCAGGAATATATTCATAGATTTTGACACCCGCTTCAATAAGGCGCCGGTAATATGATCTAGTGACTTGAAAAACTATCTTTTTATCAGGTATAGCTGGCGTGACAATGCGAACATCAATCCCTTGCTTAGCGGCGTTAGAAAAAGCGATGACCATTTCGTTATCGAGGATAAGATAAGGTGTCGTTATATATATACGTTTTTTAGCCCTTCCCATCATGTTTAAATAAACATTTTCGCCGACCGCCTCATCATCAAGAGGAGTATCGGCATATGGCTGTATATAACCAGAATCGGCAATCTTGTAATCTTTGTTCTTAGATAAGAAGGGTTCTAAATCTTCTATTTTGCCGGTCAGTACACTCCAAAAAGTCAAAAACATTAATGTCATATTCCTCACAGCATCGCCGCGAATCATTAATACGTTATCTTTCCAGTAACCGAAACGAACTTTGAGATTAAAATATTCGTCTGCTAGATTGATACCGCCGGTGAAGGCAGTCGAACCATCAATAACAAGAATTTTTCGATGATCGCGATTATTTATTCGCGCATTTAAAAAGGGAAGAAAACGATTAAATGCAAATGTTTGAATTCCCAATGACCTAAGTTTGCGATCATAGTTGTGGGGCAAACTGGAAATTGAACCCATATCATCATATATGATGCGAACATCAACACCTTGTTTGACCTTAGAAATCAAAATATCGAGAATTTGCGACCACACGCGCCCTTCAGAAATAATAAAGTATTCAATAAATATGAATTTCTTGGCTCTTTCAAGTTCTTTAAGCAAAGTATCCAAAAATGATTCTCCTGATTGAAAATACTTGGCATAACAGTTTTGATATGGACCAAAGCCGGTTGTGTTCTTAATGTATATGCTTTGATTATGGGCATCAAGATTCTCGCTTTTTAATCGTTCAAGAACACCTTCGGTATGTCTTGTTGATTGTTCAATTAAAGCGTGCATTTTCGTCACCATTTTTTTCTGCTTACGATTCATTTTCTTATTGCCAAAAAGAAGATAAAGCATGCCACCAAAAACAGGGAAAATCAAGATTAGAACAAGCCACGAGATTTTGTAACTAGGATTGCTACGATTGCCAATGATAACAAGAACGACAACTACGCTAACAATTAAGAATAGTAAATATATGAAAGGATAATAGTCACGAATATAAATGATGCCCAAAACGATAATTGCTAATTGCGACAAGAAAAGTAAAAAGACAATCAAAAGGCGCCAGAAATGCATTTTTAGAAAATTCTTCATATAAACTTACCGAACATTATTATACGATAACTAAACGAAAAAGAAAAAAGCCCCTTGTGGGGCTATTTGTCATTTTATCGAACTATGCAAAGTTTTGTAGAACGCTAATTAAGATAGCAAAGAAAAAGAAGACGATGGCAAAACCAAATGTCAGCCATGTAATAACTAATTCAGAACCTCTCTCTTTTGTCTTAACAAATATATTAGTTCCGCCACCAGTAATGGCTCCGGAAGCACCTTCTGATTTACCACCTTGTAACAATGACAAGACAATGATAATAAGGGCGACAATTAAGAATATAACATCATACCATTGCATTGATTTTTCTCCTTTTGCAACTATGCTTTAATATCTTCGCACATACTTTTTCTTAAAGCAAATGCTTTATTATTTGAGGTTGGCTTTTATTTCAAAGATAATATCACGAATCTCAGCAGCTTTTTCGAAATCATAATTTTTCGCAGCCTCGCGCATTTGCTTTTCTAACTCTTTAATTTTGGCTTCAATTTCACTACGTGATGACTTGGCAGTAAAGACCTTATAAGTTTCCTGCTCATCTTCCATATTCTTTAATGGTGGACGAATATCCTTGATGATTGTCTCAGGAACAATTCCATTTTCATTATTGTAGTCAGTTTGAATTTGGCGACGTCTATTCGTCTCTTCAATCGCAAAACGCATCGAATCAGTCATGCGATCAGCGTACATGATAACAAAGCCATTTTTGTTTCGCGCAGCTCGGCCAACAACTTGAATTAAGGATCGTGAAGATCTTAAGAAGCCTTCTTTATCGGCATCAAGTATGGCGATAAGTGATACTTCAGGGATATCAAGGCCTTCACGCAAAAGGTTAATTCCAACTAGAACATCATATTTTCCTTTGCGAAGCTGATATAAAATTTCTGTCCGTTCCAAAGTTTTGGTTTCATTGTGAAGATAGGCTACTTTAATACCGCGTTCTTTTAAATAGTCAGTCAAATCCTCAGCCATTCGAATTGTTAAGGTCACAACCATTGTTCTTTCTTTAGAAAGAATTCTTTGTTTTATTTCATAAATTAAATCGTCAATTTGACCAAGCGTTCTTCTTACTTCAATACGAGGATCAATTAGTCCGGTTGGACGAATTATTTGTTCAACGACTTTGCGATTAGCTCGATCTAATTCGTAATCTCCTGGCGTAGCCGAAGTGCAAATTGTCTGAGGCATCACACTTTCAAATTCAGCGAAGTTTAAAGGCCGATTATCAAGCGCGCTAGGAAGCCGAAAACCATAATCGACAAGTGTTAGTTTCCGTGAGCGATCACCATTATACATGCCTTTGACTTGCGGTAATGTAACGTGTGACTCATCGATAATTAACAAAAAATCATCTGGAAAATAATCCACTAATGTAAAAGGTCTTTCGCCAGGTTTTCTTTTATCAATATGACGCGAATAGTTTTCTATTCCGGGACACATGCCAAACTCTAGCATGCTTTCGACATCCTGCCGAGTTCGCATTTCAAGTCGTTCAGCTTCCAAAAGCTTGCCCTCCTTCCGGAAATAGGAAAGCCTATCTTCTAGTTCAGCGAGAATAGTAACCGTTGCTTCCTTAACTCTTTGTCGAGTGGACGCATGACCATAGGCTGGAAAAATGGGATAAGTTAAAAATGTTCTTCTTACTTCTCCGGTTAAAATCTCGACCATGGCAATTCGTTCGATTTCATCACCGAAGGTATCGATTTTAATATAATACTCGTCAGTGTGAGGCGGCACAATTTGAATAATGTCTCCTTGAACGCGAAACGAACCAGGAACTAAGTCTAAATTGTTTCTTGTATATTGAGAATCGATCAAGCGATGAAATAATGTTCGCCGATTGATTGTTTCGCCAACGCGAATTTCAAAGACGAGGTCGCGGTATTCATCAGGATCAGTTAAACCATAAATAGAAGCGACCGAAGCGACAACAATCGTGTCTCTTCTTTCCAAAACAGAATTAATCGCACTAGTGCGAAGCATTTCGATTTCTTCATTCATCACGGCGTTTTTATCTATATATGTATCCGATTTAGGAAGATATGCCTCGGGTTGATAAAAATCAAAATTAGACACAAAGTACTCAACGCGATTCTCAGGAAATAGTTCTTTGAACTCACCATACAATTGACCCGCTAATGTCTTATTGTGAACAAGGACAAGTGTCGGTTTTTGCACGTTTTGAATGACATTGGAAACAGTAAATGTTTTGCCGGTTCCGGTCGCACCCAAAAGAACTTGAAGGGGCTTGCTGTCGTGCAGTCCTTGGACTAGTTTTTTAATAGCAACAGGCTGGTCACCAGTCGGTTTGTAGGTAGATACTAATTTAAATAAATGTTCATTCATTATTTTATCCATGCAAAAACCAATTATTTTGCAAAAATATCCTTTGAATTGCGCGCTTCCATATCAAGCATCGCATTTATAAAACCATCAATCTCACCATCCATAACGGCATGGACATCGCCTTCTGAGTAATTTGTGCGATTGTCCTTTACTAATGTATACGGGCAAAAAACATATGAACGAATTTGACTGCCCCACTCAATGGCTTTTTGTTCACCGACAATATTTTTTAGTTCATCGCTTTTGCGACTCTGTTCAAGTTGGTAGAGCTGCCCTTTGAGCATATTCATTGCCATTTCTCGATTTGAAATTTGAGATCGCTCAACCTGGCAAGATACAACGATGCCAGTCGGTAAGTGAGTGATGCGAATAGCGCTTTCCGTTTTATTGACATTTTGACCGCCTGCTCCACTGCTACGATATGTATCCACTTTTAAATCATTATCACTAATTTCTATATTGATGTCATTATCAAACTCCGGAACAACATTAACTGATGCAAAGGAAGTGTGTCTCCTTGAATTGGAATCAAAAGGCGATATTCGAACAAGGCGATGAACACCCTTTTCGCCTTTCAAAAGCCCATACACATTTTTGCCTTTAATCGCAATTGTAACGGTTTTAATTCCCGCTTCATCTCCAGCTTGATAATCAATAATCTGCATTTTAAAATGCTTTTTTTCTGCCCACCGCACATACATCCGATATAACATATCGGCCCAATCGTGAGATTCAGTTCCGCCCGCTCCTGGATGAATAGTCACAATCGCATTTAGACGATCAAATTTTCCGGTGAAGTATAACTCTGAACGAAGTTCTTTAATAAAAACTGATAATTCACTCAACATTTCATCAATAAGCAAAAGCATATCGCTGTCTTCTTGAGAGGTGCTTTTAAGCAATTCATCAATGTCGCGATGCGTTTTTATAATCTTTTGATAGGCCTCGAGAGTGTCTTTAACGCGATTATATTCATTAACGACCGAGATAGCTCGTTTCTGGTCATTCCAAAAACTAGGATCGTTTTGAGTAGTTTCTAACTCTTTTGTCTTTTTTTCTAAAGAAGCGTAGTCAAAGAGAATCACCGAGCCGATTCACTGATTTGCTTAGTTCATTAAAAACAAAAATCAATTCTTGCAACTCTTTCATTATTCCTTATCTTTCTTGGGCTCAGTGGGAGCGTCAATGATATTATCATTGGTTGGTGGTGTTTCCTCTGGCTTTTTAATTTGAATAACAGCATTTAACAATTTTAGAGCAACATCAGCAGAAACCTTATCGAGCATATCGCGGAAAAGGGCGTGTCCTTCATTAACATAATCTTGCAGGGGGTTTGTGTTTGCATATGAACGCAGGTAAATGCCTTCACGCAAACGGGACATAGTGTCAATATGTCTAGTCCAGTTTTGATCGATTGTTTGAAGGGCAATTTGTCTTTCAACCTGATTGGCGATTTCTTCACCCCACTCTTTTCGCTTAGCGAGATAACGATCGTAAAGAGTATCTCCTAAATCTTGTCCGGCTTCATCAGCTGGAGCTTCATCATAGGCGTTGGCTCTAAATGTTCCTTCTAACATAAAACGTGGTTCAACAATCTTGCGAAGTTGTTCGCCATCAATTGTTCCATCACGGGCTTCAAGCGAGATAGCTTTTTTCGCTAAGAACAATCCGGTTGTCTGGAAAAAATCATAAATTAAATCCTTGATATCATCCGCAAAGAGAATAGAATCGCGCTTTTCATAAATAGCTGTTCTTTGCTTGGCGATAACGTCATCATAATCAAGAAGATTCTTTCGAATATCAAAGTTTTTACCCTCAATTTGTTTTTGAGCGCTCGTTATAAAGTTTGAAAAAAGTCGGCTTTCAAGAGCTTCTTGTCCCAATGATTCAATTCTCTTTTGAACATTTTCGGCTCCAAAACGCCGCATTAGCTCATCATCAAATGACACATAGAATCGAGAAAAACCGGGATCGCCCTGACGACCGCTTCGACCGCGTAACTGATTATCAATCCGTCGTGCCTCATGGCGCTCGGTCCCTAAAACACATAATCCACCGAGGGCTCTTACCTCATCATTTATCTTAATATCTGTACCACGCCCTGCCATATTGGTAGCAAGGGTGATAGACCCCTTATTACCAGCGAGAGATATAATTTCCGCTTCACGAGCGTGATTTTTCGCATTAAGAACCTCGTGTTTTAATCGGGCTTCAGTTAACAATTTGCTAACTTCTTCTGAAGACTCGACCGAAACAGTACCGATTAAAATCGGTTGTCCTTTTTCATGACGTTCCTTAACTTCTTGAACAAGCGCTGCAAGTTTGGCTGGCTTATGAGCATAAATATAATCTGTGGCATCATCGCGAATAACAGGGCGATTAGTTGGAATTGCCACCACGCGCATATTATATATTTTGCGGAATTCTTCTTCTTCGGTTTTGGCGGTACCAGTCATGCCAGATAATTTTTTAAAAAGTCGAAAGAAATTTTGATAGGTAATTGTCGCAAGAGTAATTGTTTCTTGCTTAATCTCAACGTTTTCCTTAGCTTGAATTGCTTGTTGCAAGCCATCTGAATACTCGCGGCCCTTAAGAATGCGGCCGGTGAATTGATCAATTAGTTGAATCTGATTCTCGCCATCAACAAGATATTCAACATCACGCATCATAATGTAATTAGCCTTAAGGGCTTGAACGATGCGGTGTACAAGATCTTGGTGTTCGGGATCATAAAGATTACGGATGCCAAACATCCGTTCGGCTCGCGTATTGCCATCTTCAGTTAAACTACAAGTTTTTGTTTTAATATCAACTTCAAAATCTCGTTCTCGCTTCAGAGTTTTAACAAAACGATCAGCGACAGTATATTGGGAAGCACTCGCTTTTGCGCCACCAGAAATAATAAGCGGGGTTCGGCTTTCATCAATTAGAATGGAGTCGGCTTCATCGATAACAGCATAATTTAGTCCTCGCAAGACACGCGAAGGAGCATTTTGCGCCATATTGTCGCGTAAATAATCAAAACCCAACTCCGAGTTAGTCGTATAAGTGATATCACAATTATGTGCTTCTTTTTTCTCACTATTGGTTTTTTCGCGAACGTTTACGCCTACTGTCAATCCTAAAAACCGATATATTTGCCCCATCCAATCAGCATCGCGCTGTGCGAGGTATTCATTTACTGTAACAACATGAACACCTTGACCTTTTAAGGCGTTTAAATATACTGCCATTGTAGCAGTTAACGTTTTCCCTTCTCCGGTTTTCATTTCGGCAACATCGCCTTGGTCAAGGACCAATGCCCCGATAATCTGAACCTGAAAAGGGAACTGTCCAAGTGTTCTTCGCGCAGCTTCTCGAGCGACCGCGAAAGCTTCGTACTTGATTTCTTGGGTACTAGCGCCGTTTTTTAATCTAAGCCTAAATTCCTCGGTTTTGGCGCGAAGCTCATCATCGCTTTTCGCCATCATTTCTTGCTCATAAGCAAGAACTTTATCACTTTCTCGAAAGTATTTTTTGAGGATTCTTTGATCAAAACGGAATATTTTCTCAATAAAATTTGCCATTTTTTTCTACTCCGACTCTATATAGTTAGCCATGATATTTTACCATTAAACATAATGGTATGCCAAACTTAAATTTCCTCGCCTTTATTTGCCTTTGCCAGGACTAGAACTTCAATTTGTTTGGGTTTTTGCTGTTTTACTAAATTAATGCATGCTTTGATGGTCGAACCGGTGGTCATGACATCATCGACAATTAAAATTTTCTTGTTTCTAATTAAGAAATTATCCTTCCAACGGAAAATCTCCCCAACTTTCATTCTTTCTTCACGCTTTAAATCTGATTGCTTGCGCTTAATGACTTTTTCTAACGCGCTTAAGATTGGTAGTTTAAGACAATCGACAATTCTTATAATATGATTAAAGCCTCTTTCCTCATCATGTAAAGGATGACTGGGAGCTGGAATCAGCAAATATCCGTAGTATTTAATTCGCAAAAACGCTCGATGATAATTTAAGAATATCGGTGCTAATTCAATATCGCCACATCCCTTATACTGATATAGAGTTGAGCGGAAAAAATCATTGTATTCGTAAAGGATATTTACTTTTACGCTATCGATTTTTTGAATTTTCATTATCGATGCGAATTTCTCCTGACACTTAAAGCAAATTGTTCCATCTGGAAAAAGCAACTGATGAAAATTCATATCTCTAATATCGCAAAAGCATAGGCGACAATGATTTATTTTTGGTTTCAATTTCTCTAATTGCCTCATCCATGGCTGCTGTTCGCCGATCCGACAAAAAAACGACTTCACCTTGTGGCGCATCTTTTTTCCTCCCTACTCGACCCGCGATTTGTACAAGGGCACTTGCTGTATATATCGCATGATCGCATTCAAAAACAATAACTTGAAGATTTTTTAGGGTCACGCCTCGCTCAAGCACCGCGGTCGTTACTAAATACGAGTATTTACTCTGACGAAAATCATTAATGACTTCTTCTCTATTTTTTCTTTTCGAATGAACGTAATTTCCCTTCCGAACCCACTTACTTAAAAAGGCAAATAGATCTTCACATTTAGCTATAGTGGGAACAAATATGAAAATAGGTTTTCTTTCTTTAATTAACTCGCGAATTTTTCGGATAAGAAAAAAGTGTTTCAAGATGCCAATCATAATGACAATTTTAGGCACTGGAAGTGGAAAACCGTGATAGCGCGTATTTATGCTTATGCATTCGCCACCTTCTTTTGCGAAAGCGTTAATTTGACTAGTAGATAAGGTTGCTGACATTATGACATAATTGCCTCGACAACTACGAATAAACATAGCCCGTAAAACTTCGTCACCGTGATAAGGGAAGGCGTCGATTTCGTCCATAATCAAAAGATCAAAATAGTTCTCATATCGATAGAGTTGATGCGAGGTGAGAACAATGAGTTCGCCCTGAAGATTTTCGTTGTGGCCGCCATAGACAACGATAACAGAATTGCGAGGGAAAACTTCCGACAAACGCTTATAAATTTCGATAACAACATCTTTTCTGGGAATAACAAAACCAACTTGTTGGCCTTTAATTAAGGCGTCTTTTATCACTGCAAAAGTTAGCTCAGTCTTGCCGGCTCCACAAACTGCGGAGATCAAGACATTTCTGCCACTGCTAATAGCTTTAACTATTTTGTTTGATGCCTTAACTTGTTCATCCGAAAGATCATAATTTAAATTGAGAATAACACAATGCGATTTATCCTTGTTTTCGCATGCGCTTTTTCCTGTGAAAGTTATACACTTGCGACAATAAGGTTTATCCTTTTTGTAGCCAATATATAGTGGATTACTATTACCGCAGCGAGGACACACAAACATAACAATAAATATATAAGTAATAAAAAAAACAGAAGTAGCTATTATAAGCAAACTTCTGTATGAATCGCGAAGACAAAAAGGGATTATTTTTCTTTTTCGATATTTTTGATAATATCAACACGATTAGCATGGCGACCGCCATCAAACGTAGTTTCAAGAAAAATATCAACGCGTCTAATGACATCATCAAGTTCCATAAATTTTTGACCGAACGATATAACATTTGCATCATTGTGCTCTCTTAAAAGA
>Ga0265294_10008042_pt1 | contig 12394 bp, 5 predicted proteins | sample MunlanPumphouse3_FD_192504 | JGI IMG/M metagenome (GOLD analysis project Ga0265294, IMG submission 192504) | Groundwater microbial communities from a municipal landfill in Southern Ontario, Canada - Pumphouse #3 | ecosystem: Environmental > Aquatic > Deep subsurface > Groundwater | place... | reverse complement strand
CAAGAAAATTAGTTGTACCCTCTACACTGGCACCTAGTGCACCGCTCATTGCACTATTTAATCCCTGAAAAAGCACTCCCATATTCCCTTCTTTAGCCTCTACTCCTTGATATAGCCAATCCGGAATATTAAACCCAGGCCCTACAGAAAATTGATCTTTGTACTCTTCATACAATTTTTTAGCAAGATCGTAGGCTTCCTTTGCCTCAGCCATAGATTGCAACGCTGCATAAATACTCCAAAGCGCACCAACTATTATTACAGCAGCACCATACCAACCACCACACAAAGCTGCCATTGATGCAACTGTTACAATCGTATTAATTATTACCCTTGTCATCTGAGCATTTACAGAACTAATTTGCTGTCTCACACTCTTTAACTGCATTTCAACCTGTAATTTCCTATTATGTTCACTGGCTTGAGCAAATAACATTGTTGAATTGTAATCAAATGCGGAATTAATATTAGCAAAAGTACCATTAACCCAAGTTTGTAGGGCCTGCATAAGATCAACTTTCGTCTGAACATTAAAAAGCACCTGCATTACAGCACTTCTAGCATCTGCCATTGCATCAACAATCGCAAGCATACTCAATAACATAATTTGAAAGGCCATTATCATTGCATTCATATCTCCAATTTGCCCAGTACTACTCATGCCCTGGACAAGACCCCAAGCCTGTCTCACAGTGTTATTCATCTGATTACCAAAATTAAGTGCCATGCTATCTGTTGTTAGTATTTCTCCTATTTCATAACCACCTTCACCATATTCTTGACCGACCCAATCTAAACCTAAAAGATTATAATTTAAAGAAATGTCATTCTCTAAATTTTCTTCCATCTGTTCTAAAATACTTTTTTGATACGCTAACTGAGAATATGCATACAATCCAAGTGCCGCTGCTGCAACAGCAGCGGCAATAATACAACCCCAAAAAAATGCAGCAACACCCAAGCTACTCCCAGCGGTAAAAACTGCCGCAATAACAGCAACAACTAAAACAATTACTGCTAAAACCATAAAAAAGAATGATCCAAAAAACCCTGGTCCCTTTTTAACCTTATTCCATAACTTAACTGCATCATCATAATTTTTTTGAGCTAATTTAATGTTTTCTGCATTAGTTACTTGAGTTTTCAAAAACCCAGAGTACCTTGTGATCATTTGTTTCTGAGCAGCTCTTACTTGAGCAGAAATCGCGGCAATGCTTGCTCTATCATCATTCCAAGAATCTATCTTAAACAAAATCTTAAGCACCATGCTAGAAATGTCCATAGTTGTTTCCGTTAACATGTAACCGGTTTGTTCGTTCATTACCATAGTATCAAATCTAGCAGAAACGCGAAGATTATTATCCACTGATCCTCCATCTAAAACAGCTTGCCAAATATTGCTATTCTCAAACGAATCTGACATAGAAGCTATTTTAGCTATAGCTGCTCTGCTAGATTCGATTAACATATCATTGACTCCATTTAATTGCTGCAGTAACAATAAACTACCATGAGTAACTAATACATTTACATAAGCATCTCTTTTCTTACTGTCAATCTTTTTCCCACACTCATTAGCGATTCTCTCAATTTCAGCCATATTGTTTTCATAAGCTTCATTATTCATTTCCATTGCATCTTCTAATGCACCAGATATGACTGCATCTAAATTACCAATTTCACTTGAAAATTTATCAGAGATCCTTTGCGCCGAAAGAATCTGAACATTTTCATACTGATACTCAAACAAGTATTGAATCAACATACTTTTAACATCAAGCAACTCATTAAATAAGATAACGCTTGCCATCATAATATATATTTGAATCTGAATAGCCATAAACTCTTCAGTCATTGCTTCAAAATCTACGCCAACAAATGACATCCATTCACCAGCAGCAAATGCTTCTGACTCTTCGGTTACGCCTGACAGATCTACGCCAATCTCATAAAAATACTGTTGGTAATTAATAAGATTTTCTACATGTCCCAAATAATTTCCATGTGCATTTACATATGCACCAATAATAGTATTCATAGCATTTGTAGTAGCTAAATGTTGTGACGCACCAGCTGCAGCAGTATACATACTTGTCTCATAATGTGGATCCTCAAAAACTAGCATATCACCCAAGACAGTATAAGCAATTATTGATCTAGAATTAAAAGAAAAAGTATAACTATTTGTATTTAATGGTATTACGCTATCCACAACCTGCTCAGATGTTCGCACTGTTAAATCAAGACGAATGGTTTCACCATTATCCATAGTATATCCAGCGACTACATGACCAGGAACTAAGATACTTCCTTGATTAACATAAACACGAAGCTTTTCTTCATTCACTCCTGCAGCTAAACATAAATCTACAAAAAGAATAGTTAAATCCTCACAATCTCCACCACCTGTCTCTATTGTGCTCTCGGCTGTTTGCCAGGCTAACCCTGTTTCCTCATCGCTGATGTAGTCAAAATTTTGAACAACATGATTGTAAATAGCCAACACCTGTTCGTCATTAGACATATCAAAAGTTAAAATCCCTTCTGTTCTCAATAACTCAATAATACGTTGTGTGGCTGGATTATCAGCCTCAATAAAAGACCTTACATCAACAGCTGATGAACCATCATAAGCTGAGATAGTGGTAATAATTTCTTCTGTTTTAATGAATTTGGTAGAATTAAACTCACTCATTTCTACTCGTTGAGAAATATCTAATTGAACAATTGTGTCAGTTGAAAACGAATATCCACAGACAACCTGACTTTGCTCTGAATCTTTTACTTTCATTAAATACACTTTTATGTTTTTATCATCAACACCAGCAGCCAAACACAAACTCACTAACAGGACGGATTGGTCTTCGCTACTTCCTCCCACACTCACAATAGTATCGGCTACTTGTTGCAATCCAGAACCTGATGCCTCATCATCACGAGAAAACGTATATTCACGAATAATATAATTATATATAGCAAAGACAACTTCTTCTTCATTCATCTCATCGGTGATTAAGCCCTCTTCGTTCAACTTATCAATCAATGACGCAACTTCTGGATCAAAAGGATCTATCAAAGAACTAATATTTTCTTTCTGACTTTCAACGATTAAAGCTTCTTCAATAACAGAGGCATCAACCACCGCAACATTTGAATTAACCTTAACTAGACTCTCTGCCTTTTTAATAAGTTCATTTAAGCGTTGTTCTATAGAAACAGATTGCTCATTATTGATCTTTTTTTCTTCCTCATTTATATAAATTTCTGCCTGATCAATTAAAGCATCTATTACATCCAGCTCGGCTTCAGTAAATAAACTCCGTTTTCCTGTAAAAATCTTATCCATTGTTTCTTCTAGCTCAGGCTTTTCAGCATCTGCATTCTTAGAAAGCACATCTGTCTCAATATCTATTATTTTATTTTTTAACTTCAATAATTCATCTTCTTCCAAGTCAATAACATTTTCTATTTCAACCATCATCCTACTTAATAAATTCACTAAGTCTTCTTGATCTTTAAGAATAGCAACTTGCTCATTAACAAGTTTTACCAAATCTAGACTGTACTCATCAATCAACTCATTAACTTCAATTCCTTGACCTAACATCTCTTGAAAATATTTATTAACAGCCTCATCTATCTCAGTTGTTCCTGACTCTAGTAACTGCATAACCTCATCATTTAGAATATAGGACTTGTCTTCATCTTCTTGTAATACAGAATGGAGTGTTTTCTTGACTGATTTAATATCCACGGAGCTAGAAAAGCTATCTCCTGCTACAGACCCTGAAATAGTAAGCTTGTCCTTGGAAATGTCTTTTATTGTTTCTAAGTCATCGTTGTCCAGGATATAGTTCTTATCTACAGCACCTGCTCCAGCTAAGCCATCTATGCCAATTCCTTGGTCATTAGAAACTTCTTTATTTTGCTGTATTTCCATAAATCCCCCGAAATTTTATCTCTAATATTAATTATACTTATTAAATCATTTTATTCTATCTTTTTACTTGTATAACTTATTAAATTTTCTTATTATTATCCATTATATTAAAACGTTTAAATCGCTATTTGTTTTGTATCTAATCTTCTTAATATTAAAATACCACAAAAATATTACTTCCCTTGAAAAGAGGCAGATTACATTTATAATAGTATCAGCATGCATGAAGACTATATACTACAATCTAGTCCTAAGGGATACAGTGAAGATCAAGACAAATCTATCTTGCCAGAAGAAACTTATCAGAATGCTTTTTACTCTTTATCCAAAACATTTCCTGATCTTAACTTTACATTGACTAAACTTTCCAATAACGAATTTTATTCCGTCTATGATTTTGATGATGGCTTTTTCGGCTCTCACGGTAAAGGAGCAACCCAATCTCAATCTATGGCTAGCGCAATAATGGAGTATTCTGAACGTAAAAGCTGGTACGAATTTGATATGGGCAAGGCCAAAGGCTTCATAAAGGCCAGCTATAACTATCTTAAAGATAAGGTGGATATGGGTAGCTATAAGGATATATTTAAAATACACTATTATACCGAAACAGAAAGCACCGAAGATATTCTAAGCGGCACAGATTTATTATGGGTTGAAGGGTATAATCTAACTAGTGACAAACCCACGCTTATTCCTGTTAATTTTACTGATTTAGTAAAATCATCCAATGGACTTGCCGCAGGGAACACAAAAGAGGAAGCCATTACTCAAGGTCTATGTGAACTGATAGAAAGAGAACATATCGATAACTTTTTACTTGATCCTTATAATGCAAAAGTAAGATTAATTGACCACTCTACTCTAAATAATCCTTATCTTCTTAAGCTACTTGAGTGGGCAACAATTAAAGGAATCCAAATATATTTTATTGATATTTCTAATACTATCAACGTAACAACTATCTTAGTTCACGCCATAGATCATAATTCCCCTAATATATATTCCAGATCTGGTGATGGGTATGGCACACACAACGATCCAGAAAAAGCCATGATCAGAGCATTCACAGAGTTTCTACAAGGCAGAGAGGCATATGTTAACAATTTCCCAGAAGACTTTGACATGACTAAAGGACAATGGCAAACACGACTTATTCTTGATTTTACCCGAATAATTAATAATGCAAAAACAATTTCAGTCAAAGGCTGTTTCCATATTAATAGTAATGATTTCAAAAAAGATGCAGAAAAAATATTATCTATACTAAAACAAAAAGGACATGAAGTGATAGCTCTTAATTTAACTCACAAAGAATTAAAAATACCTGTTTATCGGTTACTAATCCCAACTTTTAAAACTGGAGATGAATTCTCTCCTTTCTCTAGAAACCAACACTACACTGTAGCCTTCCTTCTAAAAAATGGAAGACATGACGATAAGGCATGGGAATACTATTTAAAATACAAAAAAGAAATAACCGAAATAAATGAAGAAAGCACTGAACTAATAAGACAAATAAATAAGCATATGGGTGCTAATATAGATATTGATGCACGTCAAAAAGAATTATTAGATAAAGATGTTATTTACTGGCTCTTAATGCCAAGAAATCATATTGTGTTATTTATCTTCGCCTCATACTTCACTAGAGCCCCATTGGCAGCAATGAGCGTCCTACTAGGAACTACTGTGGTTGATGGTGATAAAGCAGTAACGTTACCTGAGCTGGAGCTAGAGCTTTCTCAAAAAGAGCGGTCACCTTCTTAACCGCATTTTCAACAGAAACATCAACTATGCTTTTTGCAGGCACTTCCATTATCTCTACAATATTTAATCTGACATGCTGTGTCTTAGTTGTGTCTTTGTTGATTATTATCAACGCTTTCTCTGTTCCATCATTAGAAATCTTTAAAATAGAAAATACATTATCGTTATTGTTCCAAACTTCAACAAACTTACTGTCTTCCTTAAAAACCTTGTACTTCTTTTTCAAAGAATTAACTACTGTAACATAATCAACTAAATCAATATTAATTGGCTCCCAATCTTCAGGCAAAGTTTTTACAACATTGACACTTTCTTTAAATCCATACTCCAACCCAATCGGCATCATAACTCCTGTTGAGAAAATTGCTGAAAAAAGATATCTCATCTTTATAGCTGCTTCATTCCCTTTGAGCTCTGCCGCAAGTCTCGGTGTGTCATGAGACTCAGCAAAAGCAATTGATGGCGACACTGGAGCATTCTCTCTGTATTGCTTCAAACACCACTCTTCTTTAAAATCCCACCACTTAGAACTATTGAAGTTATAATCAAAACCAGCCTTGGCTAAAGCAATAACGTCTTCTATTTCGCAACCAAGTGTTTCTGCAAAAAAAACAATTTTTTTATTTTCCGCATGGATTGTGCCAATTAAATGTTCCCATAATTCAACAGGAACTTGATAAGCAGCGTCACAACGAAAACCATCTACTCCCAGCTTAATGAAATATCTAATGAGGTCTAACCAATACTTCCAAAGATTATCTCTATCCACTGATGACTCGTTATCTATTTCAGCAAGATCTCCCCAGGTACATACCAGCTTGTCACCTTCCCAAACCTGAGGATTTTTAATGATTCCTTTAGAGTTTCTTTGATACCAAGAAGGATGTTGTTCTACTAAAACAGAATCAATCGCCGTATGGTTAATCACTAAATCAAAAATAACCTTCAATCCTTCTAAGTGTGCACGATGAATCATGTTTCTAACCTGATTATCTTCGGACATTCTGCCCTTTAAAAACAAAGGATTAATTCGATAATAATCCTTGATGGAATACAAACTGCCTGAAAAGCCTGGATACTGAATAGGATTAATATAGACCCAATTAAACCCCATCTGTTTGGCGCGTTTAAAATGAACAGGCCAATTAGTCATCGCACCCGTAAGTCTTGGAAATAAATTATAAATAAGAACATTTCCTCTTTTGCTCATGGGGGTTATTATACTGTTTATTTGTTGATTTGTTTATATGTTTATTTGTTATGTATAAGAACAAAAATTAGTTAATAAATAATCCCGATTATTCTTGGCTTGGTCTTTAATCACGTCTAAAAGCATTTTTTTTAAAATAAATCCAACCTTTGCTCCACTAAACCCTAACGCTATTAAGTCATCACCGTTCACCGCCAAGTGCTGAAGTAAATAAGGTTGATTTTCTCTAACAATTTTTTCTAACATTAACACTTCAACTTCACCATCTGAAGTTATATTTAAATATTTTTTTACAATTATTGAACGTTTATAATCATCGAGACCTAACAAGTTTAATAAAAGCTTAATGTCTTCACTTGAAGCATTCTTTTTATTTATTATTGATAAAATGCTCTTGATCCTTTTGTAAATACCTTTCTCTATCTTTAAAATATCTTTTATTTCATTATGATCCTCAAAAAAAGAAAAGAAAACAACATAAATAATAAGCTCATCATAACTTTCTTTCTTATTGATTTCTTCAAGAATAGCCAACTGTTGGTCAGTCACATTACGAAACAATGGTTCCAATAAATTGCAACATTTACAGCACTTAACTGCCTTAATCAGATTAGTCCCTCTAAAAAATTTATTTAACTCAACCGTTACCCTTTCAGAAGAGATTGTGCTAAATAAATACTCGTATTTTTTCATATTAACTAATGTCTCCGCCTCTATCTCGAATCCAAATCTAGAAACAAACTGAAGAGCTCTAAGCGCTCTTAGATAATCCTCTTTAATACTATTGTCTGAAAGCTGCCGTAGTGTTCGATTGTTCAAGTCATTCACCCCACCATAAGGATCAACAAGCTCGCCAGTCTCTACATCTCTTGCCATGGCATTGATAGTAAAGTCTCTACGTTGAAGGTCTTCTTCTAAGGTAATTTGTGGACCAAAATCAACTTGAAAATCATTATGTAAATCACCTATGGAAATTTCTTTTCTAGGGAAAGCGATGTCTATCTCTTGTCCATCTTTAAAGCATTTATAAACTCCAAAACTTTTTCCAACTAGCTGAACAGTACAATGAGTGGATAACACTTTTTCGAAAGTTTCTCGATTTATTCCCGTTACAACCACATCAATATCTTTTGTTACTATCTTTAGTATGTCATCACGGACAATTCCCCCCACATAATAAAGTCTGCCACCAAATGGTTTTAGTGCAACATTAAGTTTCTTAATAAACTTATTTTGGATAATCATAAAAAATCTACTGAATTAATAAGGGACTAATAAAATTAAAAATATATCCTGTAAACATAATGCCTATAGCAACTATTGAAAAAAATAACGCTATCAATTTAAGGTTCATTGCTCTCCTTAAAATAATTGCCTCTGGTAAGCTTAAGGCTGAAACTGCCATCATAAACGCTAAAGCAGTGCCAAGAGGCATCCCTTTTTCAAAGAGAACAACTGCAATAGGAACAATCGCAGCGCAACTTCCATACATAGGAATGCCCAAAATAACTGCTATTGGAACTGCAAATATTCCAACTGCACCAACTATGCTATGAATAGCCTCGCTTGGAACATATCCATGAAGAAAAGCGCCAATGCCAACCCCTAACAAAATCCATTTCCATAGTTTTTTGACAATACTTAATGCTTCATTTAAGCCAAATAGGAGTCTTTCTTTTTGTGTTAACGACTCAAATGTATCTGTAGCTTCTTCTGTTTTTAATATATCTGGCTCAATGTACTTTACTAATTCTAATCTATCCAAGAAAAGCCCCGCAATTACTCCAATTAAAATACCACTAAGCGCATACATGAAAGCAATCTTCCAGCCGAAATAACCAAGCATCAAAACAAAGAGATACTCATTTAGAATTGGTGCGGTAATAAGAAATGACATACTTACACCCAAGGGTATTCTCATCTTCACAAAAGAAATAAACAAAGGAATAGAAGAACAAGAACAAAAAGGAGTAAGCGCACCAAACATAGAAGCAGACAAGTGAGCAACTATTTTATTTTTAGATTCCACCCAGGCTTTAACTTTACTCATAGGCACATAGGTTCTGATATATCCGATTATCCCAATCATCACAAAAAGCAACATTAATACTTTTATTGTGTCATATACAAAAAAATGGAACATTTCTACTATCTGGTTGCTACGATCTAATCCTAGCCAACGAAAAACTAAATCTACTAATCCTTGCAACATTTCTGTGAATCCTTATTTTTCTGTTCCGATTTTGTTTTATCTTCTGAACAAGAACAACCACAGCCTTTAGTGGATTCCTTCTGCAGGAAACTATCTATTAATTTATACATTTTTTGAAATATTTTCATGATGACCTCCTAGTTTGTTGGGTGGCGGTTTATCCGAGCTTAGCTCTGCAAAAAGAGCGAAGGCTGGTGCCGAGGGCCGGAATTGAACCGGCACGAAAATTAATTTTCATGGGATTTTAAGTCCCACGTGTCTACCAATTCCACCACCCCGGCGGAAACACAACAATTACTCTAAATAATTAACTTAGGCAAATAATTATATAGAATAATTCATTTAGCCACAACCACTATTTCTTAACGAAACTTCTGGTTGTTTGATTTTATCCATATTTAGCCTTATTATCTTACAAAAGCAATCAAACAGTTACTTGCGTTTCTTATTAAAAAGGAGTTATCAAAATGAGAAAAATTCTATTCAGCGTTCTTTCAATGTTTTTATTTACAGCAACAACCTTTAGCTATGACTCTTCTACCAGATTCTACCCTTTTCTTGGTTATACCCGTTTTCACGAGACTACAGATTTACAAAACAGTATTATGTTGGGTGTTGGATTAAACAAACCAATTACCGAATCTTTTAGAGCAGACCTTTCTTGCGCCTATCTTCCTAGCGAATATAAGTCCAGCGGACAAAGCGCCGCTGTCTTTTACAGCAGTCTAAGTGGAGAATTTTTACTACCGGAACTCTGCTGTGGAACAAAACCTTTTTTTACAGCAGGGCTAAGTATCTTTGCTTTTAATGGCAAAATAGATAATGGGATTGAGCTTGGTCTCGGATTATTAAGTTTATCCAAAAAAAAGATTGAACATAAATTCACAGTAAAGGCGAGACATAACCCTGCAGACAAACAATCAGACATTATTGCTATTTTCAGTTTGGGGTTAATGCCTCTTAATGGTGAAAAAGAAAACACTGTGCTTGCTCCAGAAAAAAAAGACGAAATTCCTAAAGAACTAAGAATGATAATTGAGGAAGAGAAAAAACAAAAAGCTATTGTAACAACTCCAACTGTTACTATCATTGAGAAACCAATAAAAACAAAACCAGTAAAGAAAGAAAGCAAACCAAAACCCAAAAAAGCACCAAAAATTATTTTTGATAATGACAAAAAAATAGTTATCGATCGGTTTTTTTATAATAGCGCCTTCATCGGAAACCCTGGAAATAACTATATACAAAAAGCAGCTAAAACATTGAAAGAAAATCCTAATTTAAAAGTTTCAATTGTTGGATACGCAAATAGCCACGAAAAAAATCCAGACGAGATATCTCTTCAAAGAGCTATAAACGTTCAAAACGATTTAATAAAAAAGTATAATATTTCCAACAATAAAATTAAAACTAAATCAGGTGGACATACAAAAGCAACTAATAATAACTATCTAAATAGACGTGTAGAATTAGACTTTTATTCTGAAAAATAAAAAATTAAGTCGTCCTCACCTACAGGAAGACGACTTAATTACTATAATCCTTTGAGCATAAGCTCAGTTAGCTTCTTAGTAAAAGAAACAGGGTCTTGTAGTTTGTCTCCTTCAGCAATCAACGCTTGCTGATAAATAAGATCCGTATAATCTTTTAACAATTCTGAATTATTATTTGCCTCATACTCTTTTTTTAACACTTCAATTAATCTATGCTCTGGATTTAATTCTAATATCTTTTTCTGTGCAGGCATTACTTGACCCATTGCCTTGAACATCTGCTCCATGTTTTTTGTAATAGAGTATTGGTCATTTACCAAACAACTAACACTATTTGTTAGCCTACTTGAAAAACGCACTTCTTTAACGTCAGAGGATAGTTGTTTTCCCATGAAATCTAATAAATCCTTGTACTCTTCTTTCTTACTATCTAGCTCTTTTTTCTCGCTCTCGTCCGTGATGTCTACATCACCTTTATCCACAGCGACTAATTTCTTGCCTTGATATTCTAATAATGAACTAACAACCCAATCATCAACTGGATCAGTCATTAAAATAACTTCATAGCCTTTCTTGTTAAAAGCCTCTAAGACTGGAAGCTTCTTTGCTTCTTCTTCACTGTTTGCAAGTAAATAATAAATATCTTTTTGTTCTGTTGTCATCTCTGCAATATATTGGGCTAAACTTTTATAAGCATTGCCTGACTTCGTTGTTTTATAAATAGCCAAATCTGACAAAAGTTCCTTGTTTTCATCATCATGATGGATTCCTTCTTTAATGACTGCTCCAAATTCTTTGTAAAACTTGCTATACTCGTCAAATTCTTTTTCTTTTAACTGTTTAAGAGTATTTAAAATTTTCTTAACAACGCCCTTTTTTATCTTATCTAAGTGCTTGTCTTGTTGCAAAATCTCTCTAGAAACATTTAACGGCAAATCTCCTGAATCAATAACGCCCTTCACAAACCTTAAATACTCAGGAACAATATTCGCGTAGTCATCCATAATAAAAACTCTTTTAACATACAGCTGGATGCCTTTTTTATCGTCCGGTTGATACATATTAATTGGAGACTTGGCAGGAATATACAGCAAAGCCTTGAACTCCATTGTTCCTTCGGCCTTATAATGAATTATCTTAAACGGATCAGAATAATCATGTGAAAGATGTTTATAAAACTCATTGTATTCTTCTTTGGTTACCTCGGAAGCTGATTTTACCCAAATAGCTTTTCTAGAATTTAATTCTTCTTCAGAAGTAATTTCTATTGGGGTTGCATCATAGTCCGTTGAGCCATCTTCCTTTTTTGGATATTCGTTCTTTTTAGTATCCATAACAATTGGGTGCTCAACAAAATCTGAATATTTCTTCACTATCTGTTTAAGCTCATACTCATCCAAATAAGCTTTATCCTCTTTCTTTAAAAAAAGTATTACATCAGTCCCTGCATCTATCTTTGTAGCTTCCTCTAATTCAAAGCCACCTTCGCCAGTTGATATCCACTTATAAGCTTTTTTCTCGCCAATTTTTTTGGACACAACTTCAATTTTATCTGCAACCATAAAGGCTGAATAAAAACCAACTCCAAATTGACCAATTAAATCCAAATTACTATCTTTTTCTAATTTGATGTTCTCTAAAAAACTTTTAGTACCAGAGCGAGCAATGGTTCCTAAGTTATCCAGCAATTCATCCTTACTCATACCTATTCCATTATCTGAAACTGTTAAAATCTTTTTCTTTTCATCTCTAATAATTTTTATCTTATA
>Ga0265294_10008041_pt1 | contig 12394 bp, 10 predicted proteins | sample MunlanPumphouse3_FD_192504 | JGI IMG/M metagenome (GOLD analysis project Ga0265294, IMG submission 192504) | Groundwater microbial communities from a municipal landfill in Southern Ontario, Canada - Pumphouse #3 | ecosystem: Environmental > Aquatic > Deep subsurface > Groundwater | place... | reverse complement strand
GTCGATCCCGTCAGGGAGTTGGGTGTCAACGGAATCGATGATGCCCGATAGCCAGGCATCTTTGGAAAAGATGTTCGGGTATGCCACGCACTTGCAACAACACTCTTCGCTCATCTGGTCGGTAGGGCAGTTGGAATCGGAAATGACCGTTTCTCCCGCGCAGGCAGTTCTCGATGATGAGATGATCACCTATGCGAAACGATATATGCGATCAATGGAAGTGAATGATGAATCCTTGGCTGTGGATGTGATCCGGGAGGTTGGAATCGCAGGATCATTCTTGGAGCACGATCATACACTCGATCACTATCGAAGCGAATTCTTCGAGCCAAAGGTCTTGTTCAGAAAACGAAGGATGGACTGGGAAGAAGCAGGAAGCCCTTCTGCTGCAGAGACAGCCGAGCGTATGGCTGACAAACTCGCCGATGAACCGGCGGTGCATGGGCTGACCGAAGAACAGATCAAAGAACTGGATACCCTGACAGACAATTTTGTCAAGGGCGTTAAGGATTGAGCATACGCAGGCCAACGTATAAAATCACAGCGATGAAGGTGGTCAGGATGTATTCCGGGCCACCTTTATCGTTTCTCGGAAGCATTCAGATATGCTTCATGCACCTTTAGGGCTTGTTGCAGCGAATCGGTTTCCACTACCAATGTCATTCCGGTAGGATATGTATCCAGTATGGAAGCATCGGTCATCTCTTCAATCGTCGGTCTGATGCGTAGCAACGGAATTTCTCTAATTTTTGCTTTTTGGTATATGATTTGAACATCATTCATGTAGGATTGACCAAAATCAATGCCCACTACATTCGGTAAGGAAATAATTTGATCTATGACATGATCGATCTTTCCACATGAATGTACCGCTCCTCCATGAGCTTCTTGGAGTATCATCGAATCTGCGGCCGATACAGTTTCGGCATACAGCTCAGGTGAAATCATGACCGCCGAATCGTTCCGAATCAGGATGTTGCCACGAATGCACGTGCCATGCTGGTGGCTGAATCCGGGTTCTGGTTCGGTACAATATGTCTCAAACAATCTCATACAATCGATCTGAACTTCAGCGACCCTGATCAATGCGTTTCTTACCACATCCGGTCTATCAATCATCTCCAGAAACAATGATTCTCCCATGATTTGTTCCAATGTGTCAAAAGGACCCTGAAGATCGGGTAGGGTGATGATCATCACGTCCTTGAGTTCCGGATATCTGGAAAGCACTTCATGATAGTATTCGTACGTTTTAATTATTTTTTTTACCCACAAGCCATCTTTGATGTCAAAATTCGCATCGAACACTGAGTCCAGCTCATATGGTGTTTCCCCTCTTCTTATCCACGGGGTCTGATCATCCCGTTGTTCAGGGACAAATCCGAACAGTGAAGCGACTGTCACCGTTCCCCAGTTTGGTCTTACGGTAAACGGCAAGTCATCCTTCAGGAGGTCATGATCCACGCAATGAAGATCCCAGGCATTTATCAATTGGTTGTAAAGCATCGCGGTGTTGCATTTGTAGGTGAATCTGTTGTCAACAGGTCGCCAGCGCGAGTTCTTGTCGGACGGATATTGATACACAACCGGTAATCGGTCGACCTTCCTATAACTTAGCGCGTCAAAGTTACGTCGCATGCTTATGCGGGTTCGCGCTTGATCATACGTATTGATGCAATGCTCGATCACCTCGTTCAATTGTTTCTGTTCGACTATCATTATTCTCTCCATGCAAGTATGAATGCGATCTAATAAATATTATATCACGTGATATTTCACAATTAAATGGTAACACATTTTTTCTCATAGTCAATCAAATAATCCTGATGAGATTAACCGATCTGTTACGGAAATGGTTAACGTGGTGTTGATGAAAGGTGAAACTATAATTACTGTTTTAATCTGGCGGCATACAAAGAGACGGAATAAATTATTTTGCGTTGATATTTTGAATTATTTCCAATAATTTATATGTACTAATAGTTTTTAAAGTTATAATAATTTTAAAATTTCATAAAGGGTCCGAATGTGTCAAAAAAACCTACTACGATTAAGGTGTTACTCATTGTTTCATTAGTAGGAATCGTGATTATCTGGTTGAATATCCTATTTCTTAGGATTGAGAAACAATTAGATTCATTTACATTCGGATTAACTACGTTATTTACGTTGATATATTGTGGATCGACCATAACAAAATTCTTTACTAAAAGAATATTATTTGTACGGATAGCTTATGGCATTCAATTTACTAGCCTGATGTTTTTGCTCCCATTCAGCGGAGAATCTATACTACCAATCTTTTTGTTGGTCGGAATTCCCATGGTCGAAACATCAATATATGAACGTTTCCCTTATAGTATCATTCTGGAATCGATATGGATTGTTTTGTTAATAGTATACCAGTTACTTCAATTGCATCTGACCGGAACTGGTTTAGGCTGGGATTTTTCGTTTTCATTACTATTCATACTAGTTTTATTGAACACTTCATTGATCATGATGATAAAATATCGCGAGTTCCTAGTATGGGAAAGAAGCGAAACTATGCGTATGAATGAAGTAGTAAGCAAGCTCACACAGGTAAATCTTGAATATCAGGATTACGCACTCGATATTCAAGAGACAGCAACAGAACAGGAGAGAAACAGGATCACAAGAGAAATTCATGACATCGTTGGATATACTCTTACAAATACAATAATGATGATGGAAGCTGCGATCGATATGGCAAAACGGAATCCAATGGGTATCAGTGCGCTTATCAATACAACAAGAACAAATGCTTTGGAAGGGCTGGAAGAAACGAGAAGAGCCTTATATAAATTACGGGAGAGTCAAATAGAGCGTCCAAAAGGAATGTTTGCTGTTTTGAGAATGATAAAAACATATTCCAAAGCAACAGCTGTTAAAGTTGATGTGCTATGGGATGGAGTGCCTTGGTATTTTGATGAAGACCGCAATAGAATGATATTTTCAACCATCCAGCAAGGACTGATCAACGCTTTTATTCATGGAAAAGCTACAAAAGCTTTGGTCAGGGGAACGATCAACGAACAAATTTTGAAAGTTTCAGTGCAAGATAATGGGAGGGGAGCGTTAGAAATTCCAGTCAAAGAAGGAATCGGATTGCGTGGTGTTCGTGAACGTCTTGATCGTATAGGTGGATGGATTCAAACTCAGAATATTTTGGATGGGTTTGAATTGAACGCGATGATTCCCTTGGAACCTCAAACAAAAACTAAATCCCCGAACGGGTAACACAGTAAAGACTTATAGCGAGCATTGGTTGCTATACTAGTATTCCAGTACTATGAAAATCCCCAGTATTAGAAGAAATCAAGTATTTTCATAACTTGTTTTGGCATATGTCCAAGCATAAAATTTGATTACAAGTATTAATGTTATAACCAAATAACATGTGTTGCAAAAAAAATGGAGGAACTGTCAAGTGGTGAAGACTTTCTTGTCCACGACAAAAAAAGATTCCGGGAGAAGCAACCACATCATACGTAAGCGGGGCAAGAGTCTCACTGAAAATAATAAAGCAGCCTTAATCTTCCTTGCGCCAATGTTGGTAGGCATTTTTGTATTAGTGCTTTATCCGATAATTGAGAGTTTCAGACTATCATTTTTTATCATTCAACCCGGAGCTAATGTGAATAAGTTCGTCGGACTCATGAATTATCGATTTGCCTGGAATGATTTCGTATTATGGCGCACCCTTTGGAATACAACCAAAATGGCTCTGATGGAAGTAATCATCACCGTGCCACTGTCTTTCATCATCGCAACATTGATAAACAATGCAAAGAAAACAGGCAATATTTACAAAGTATTATATTACTTGCCAAATATTACATCAGTTACTGCTACGGCAATCGTATTTAGGTTCGTATTCTACTCTTCTGATTCAGGTATTGTAAATTTCTTATTGGGGAAACTTGGATTGGAACCCGTACGATGGTTAACGAGCATGCAGTGGGCACCGATTACCGTAGTAATTTTTTCATTTTGGTTACGTATGGGGTTCAACGTTCTCATATGTCTGGCAGCATTGCAAACAATTAGCAGGGAAATGTACGAGGCAGCTGAAATCGATGGTGCTGGCCCTGTAAAAAAATGGTGGTATATCACGCTTCCTCTTGCCAAACCAATATTACTCTACATTTTGATCATGACGATGATCGCGTCGATGAAGAGATTCAATGAAACATTCGTCTTGGGTGGGGAAGAAGGCTTGCCAGGAGGAAGCTTGTTTACAACTGTCATGTATATGTACACAGTAGCGTTCAAGAGTGCCAATGTGACCTATGGTGCGACGATAGCGGTATTCTTGTTCGTAATCATATTGATAATGACAGTAATTAATACACGCTTTATTCGTTTTAATGAAAGTGATTATTGATGTGGGGAAAGGGGGACATATCTTGAGACAGGAAAGTAAAAAGTTCAACCTAATCCTACAACAGATGATAATCAATATAATACTGATTGCCGGAGCCATCGTGGTTGTCATTCCGTTTGTGTGGATGATCGGTACGAGCCTTGACCTCACTGCAAATGTCCAATTGCCATTTCCCCCAAGATTTTGGCCTCCCGATCCCACATTCAGAAATTATGTAATTGGGTTCAACAATGTTCCTATGTATAGGTATTACTACAACACTGGAATAATTACTGTATTTGCAGTAATCATAGGCACTCTATCAGGGTTGTCAGCAGGCTATGCATTTTCTAAGATAAAATTCAGATTCAAACGCCTTTTATTCATGATTTTTTTAGCAACTATCATGGTGCCGTTTGAAATGACAGCAATCCCTAAATGGCGATTGTTTAAAGCAATGGGGTTGTTAAATACTCACGCTGCCGTAATTATCCCTTATATCAGTTATGTTATGGGCTCATTCCTAGCAAAACAATACTTTGACTCGCTTCCAAACGCACTGAAAGAGTCTGCATTGATTGATGGAGCCTCTGAGTATGCGATTTTTATACGGATTTACCTTCCAATAGCAAAACCAATCGTCGCGACGCTTGCTATTCTCTTGTTCATAGGGAGCTGGAATTCATTCTTATGGCCTTTATTAGTTATGACAAAACAAAATATGTACACTATTCAAATTGGAATAGCTTTATTCACTGCAAATGTTGATAACATCTATCCAGGTGTTGTGATGGCATTAGCGGTCATCGCGATCATCCCCGTCGTTATAGTCTTTCTATTTTTCCAAAGGTATATAGTCGAGAGCGTTGCTCTGACTGGTATGAAACAGTGAACCCTCATCACAGACCAAGTAAAGGAGGCTTAAGATGAGAAAAACGAAACGGATTTTTACTGTTATTGTCCTGATTCTTATTATTAGCATGACGCTTTGGGCAAAGGGACAAGAAGAAACTGGTACGCAGCAGGCAGTGCCAAAGGAGGTCGGCAAAATACCTGCAGGCACATACTATGTCATGATTGGAGGAGAGAATGCCAAAGATTACATTGATCCAGTAACTGGATCAACGATGAAGGGTTGGGAAACTCTCATGAAACCTTTGATTGATGCGAACCCGGGAGTGAAGATTGAATTTGTTGAAGTTCCTTGGTCTAGCTATATAGTCAAGTTAGAAACCGGGATTGAATCAGGCGAATTTGATGTCGTGCATTTGGCAGGTGGACAAAATCAAGTTCAAGGATCACGTGGAAATCTTCTTAACTTGAATGAATTCCTCAGTAAGGATGTAAATTATGATCCGGCTAAAGTATTTGGGGAATCATTTTGGAATTCAGCCATAATGACTTTAGGGGATCAACATTTAAGTATGCCGAAATCCGGCTATACCTTCACGCACATCATTGACACTGAGTTATTCAAACAAGCTGGAGTACCTCTTCCCCCGGACAATCCGACATATCAAGATTTGTATAAGGCCGCTAAGGCAATCCATGGAAAAACTGATAAGAATGGTAATAAAATTTTCGGTGCCTTCGAGTGGGCTCCTTATGAGACATTCCGGGCGTTGATGATCCTGAAAACAAAGCGAGTGGATTGGTTGGCAAAATGGCCGGTTCCAGAAATTCTTGGCGGAGACCTTACGAAACTTACTTGGGATTTGACAAATATCAGATCTGAAATTAAAGAAACAATCAGTGAAATGAAAGCTTTCGCTGAGTTGATGCCTCCGGGGTGGAACAACAGAGAAGGCGCGGAGAATTTCTTTACCGCAAAAAACAATATCGGTATTTTATTGAATACGGATAGTGGTGGGAAATTTAAAAACCTTTATGACGCTGGAGATCTTACAACGTTAAGCAGATACAAAGTCTATCCGTACCCGGTTGCTGAAATTGATGGGAAAAAACAACTCGCGGTTGCTGGTAATGTTCATACTTGGGGTGCTCCTATTACAGCGAAGAATCCTCAAGCGTCTTATGAAATCATGAAATACTTAGCATCAGAAGAAGTCCAGAAAGAAAATTATACGGCTCGCTGGCTTGCTCCGATCCTACCTGACGGCATTGCATTCTTGAATCCTGCTGACCCATTGTCAAAAGTTAGCATGGAAGCTTTGCAACTTGGGCATGGCGGAGAACGATATGCTAAACTTTCCGTTTGGTCGCAGCTATTCCCAATGGTACGAGATAGCATTATGTTCAAAGGATTACTTGAAAACAATCCGAATTTGGATGCTGAAATCGACAAAGTGCAAAAATATCTTGATGATTGGTTGGTCAATGCGATAAAGACTGGAACTCGATAAAACTAGTTCTCATCTCTACAGGGAGCACAAAACTCTTTGAGCGTGCTCCCTGTATCACAATTGAATCAAGGAATTATGTAATATAAAATGATTGCTAAGAAACAATTGGAAGAGTTTCGAAATGGATTCTCCCAGATAGATAGCTTCGCAAATTTCCAATGGGGAGGGTATTCCTCCAAACCAGTTAGGGTCCTTGAAGCTACAGAAAAATGGCAACGATATGAAGGAGTATTACCTTCCTCCCCAGAGTTTCATAAAAACGTAACAACTCAAAGATTAATACTAAAAACCAAACTCTCAGAATTGCTTAATTGTACTTGTGAAGAAATTGCACTTACAGGACATACTACGGCGGGAATTGATATGGTCGCCTGGGGACTCGACTGGATTCCTGGTGATGTTATAGTGCTCACAAAACACGAACATCCCGCAAATATCCTTCCATGGTACAGCCTTGCAAAACGATTTGGATGTAAAGTTATATTTCTCGATGCATTACAAGACGATCAAGAAATGATTAGGCAACTTAAGAGTCTTTTTTCTGCGAATACATGTAAAGTGATGGCGATTAGTCATGTCTCAAGGAATACAGGGTATCGGTTGCCAGTTGAACAAATGTGTCAAGTAGCTCGTGAACACAATGTATTTTCTTTGATAGATGGAGCGCAAAGTGTTGGTAATATTGCTGTGGATTTCAATGCCATTGGGTGTGATGCCTATACCTTTTGTGGTCATAAATGGTTATTTGGTCCGCAAGGTACAGGAGCATTGTTCATTGCAAAAAAATCTATGGAAAAAATCTACCCGATCTGGGTCGGCTCCAAATCACAGATATCATACGATTTTTATGGGAATGTCGATTGGAAACCGACGATGGAACGGTATGAATTCGGTACTTTAGCGACATCTCTTGAATCCGGTTGGCTTGAAGCTTTAGTCATGTTATCAGAAATTGGGTATGAACAAATATTTGAAACAATTGCCCTTGTCACTAAAAGATTAAAACACACTATTATTCAACAAGGTTTGGTTGATGTCATTACCCCGATGGATACAGCCTTATCCTCAGGAATCTTCGTCATAGATTTACGGGGCGAAGATGAAGTTGAGTTTTCTAGGTATGCATGGAGTAATGCCAAGGTCCAGGTAAGTCCTCTTCCTTGTAAATCAAGAATACGTATATGTAATCACATCGTGAATTCAGCTTCTGACCATGAAAAACTTTTACAGGTTGTTGAGTCGTTCATGACAAGCAAAAAAAGGAAGTCCATATGAGAACAAACGAAGACTCTTTGGTGAAAGCGGTTGTTGTGGGGGAAATAAGTGATTCTTCAATCGCCTTAAATCCTGCAATGGTAGGCAGTGAAGGTAAGATCGTAATTTTCTTCGGAACAGGGGGAGTGAGTCGTAATGTGAAAATTGGAGATCCAGCGTTTGGATGGGCCGCCGATCACATCGAACCAGGTGTTTCTCTCATTCACTCTGATGCCGGAAAGAGTCGAGCATTAAATGTACTTTCCTGTATTGGAAATAAAGCAGTAATCGTTCGGGCAACTATGAACGATGTCTTCCAAATCGTAGGTAAAGAAGGTTTTGTCACAGGAAAACATGGTGGAGCTGAACGGGTTTTGGTCTGGTTTGATAAAGAGACAGTTGAAGCTTTGACACCAGACGATTTGATACGCATAGAAACAATTGGATTGAACCTTCAACTTCTTGATTATCCCGAGATATACGTAAGAAATCTTAGTCCTGAATTACTAAAAAAACTGCCTATCGAAGACCACGGTAATCGATTGGATGTGGGTGTTACTACAGTACTTCCAGGAACCCTGATGGGCTCAGGAATAGGTACAGGTAATACATTCAGGGGAGATGTTGATATCCAAGATACCGATGAAGAAATGAGGAAGCGGTACAATCTAGATGCTGTCAGGCTCGGTGATATCGTAGGGATAGAAGGATATGATGCGACTTGGGGTGCTTCGATGCGTTCCGGGTCGCTTACTGTCGGTTTGGTTATTCACGGTGCTTCTGCACTAAGCGGACATGGTCCAGGTGTGATTCCATTGTTGACAACAAGAGATAGCTCATTAATTAAGCTACACAAAGAATCAGTGAATCTCGCTGACCTGTATGGTGTATAGAGTAACTAAACACATTTTAATTCATAACAATTGGAGGTAGGGTATGGCATTAAGAGAAAACTCGATAGTCTTTCTTGACGATGGGTTATTTACTAGCAGCAAACATGTTGTTCGCCAATGGCATCAGGCAACAAAACATCCATATCCGGTTATTTCAAGTCACTATCCATGGGAGGGAAATCGAGTCTATATTTTTGGTTCTGCACATTCGATAGTAGGCTCTCCGGTAAGAATGTGGTATCAAGCGCTAGATTTCCGCGGTCTGGACGCTCCCGGACACATGAATATTTGTTATGCTGAAAGCCTTGATGGATTCACTTTTGAGAAACCTCTCATGGATATTTGCCCTTATGAAGAATGGAAACGTACCAATATTATTATGGGTAATCCATTATATCCAGGCAATCCGTATTGCCCATCAGTGATTCTCGATGATGATGGTTCTTATAAGATGACGGTTTGGTATGAAGGGTGGTCCGACAAGGTCGCAGCCTACTCAGGTGCAAAAACGTTTCATTCAATAGATGGGCTGCACTTTGTTCCATGTGAACCTGACAGGCCATATATTGAAGAAATCAGGGGCAAGGCAAATGATGTGAATTGCCTTTCTCCTGATAAGTTGGACGGAGAGTATGTGAGCTATCAGATTATGCAACAGTATCTGCCAGAAGGGCGTACAGTGTATAAGCGAGACCTCATAACTGGTCGGGAACGAATAGTTGCAATGCACACAAGTAAGGATTTCATTACATGGAATGAACCTAAGACAATCTTGGCAGGTGGCAAGTACGATCCCGACTTTATGCAATTCTACGGTATGTGTGCAGGAAAGTATGGATCTGTCTGGTTCGGAATCGCATGGACATATTGGGTCCATAGCCAGACAATGGATACTGAGTACGTCATAAGCCTCGACGGAAGGACCTGGAAAAGGGCTGCCCCTGGATTTTCGCCCATCCCACTCGGTAAGTCAGGTTCGTTTGACCAAGGAATGATTCAAGTAGCGACTTCGCCTGTCATCGTTGGGGGGCAATTGTTATGGTATTATGGCGGTAGTGTTCAATGTCATGACCAAACAGGGAGTAGTTCGATTGGCGTAGCCTCTTGGCCAGTTGATGGGTTTGCCACCATGTATGCACCTAGCCATGGTGAAATAGTAACGAAACCTATCACTGTAAATGGATCCCATCTGTACGTAAATGCTCAAGCGTATAGCGGAAGGCTACAAATAGGATTACTCGATGAAGCAGGAACTGAAATCCCCGGATTTACTACAAGCGAATGCGAACCCATTGAAGAAAACACACAAGAAAGGATGGTACGCTGGCAAAATAAGAACGATGTGGCGGCTCTTACTGGCCATAAAGTTTCCATATTATTCAAATTAGTGCATGCGGGTATTCGGTCATGCACGTTTCGTTGATTAGAGGTGAAACATGATAACAATTGATTCAAAAAGGGAATTATTTATTGATACGCATTTGATAGATAGCATCGAAAATGCCGAGCTATTTCTCCATGAACCACAGATTTCAGAGCTTGATGAATCTCCTCTTGAAGGTGGATATGTTACGGTAATCAAGGATGGTGACTCTTGGAAGCGTTTCTATCGGGTTTCTCATGGAACAGAATCCTATGATGGCAATCCCGGAGAATTGACCTGTATGGATATCAGTGATGATGGCATCCATTGGAGAAAAGAAGACCTTGGAGTATTTGGTGAAATTGATGGTAGGCGTAATATTGTTTGGACCGGAGACCCTCCGCGTAGTCATAATTTTTCACCGTTCATCGATACAAGGCTTGGTGTTTCCAAACATCAACGATGGAAAGCATTGTCTGGGACTCATAAGATGGACGGAGGAAGACCTTCACATGTTCCACCTTTAATGGATAAGGACAGCGGATTGTACGCTTTTAGTTCTCCCGATGGTGTACATTGGTCAAAAATGACCGATAATCCTGTTATTACGTGGCATGAATATGCATTCGATTCTCAAAATGTATCATTCTGGTCAGATGAAGAACAATGTTATGTTTGTTTTTTCCGCTGTTGGGAGCCCGATCCAAATGTTGATCCGGCCGTGATAACAGCTTCCGCTGTCGTGAGTTCGAAAACCCATCTGCGATCTATTGCTCGAACTACAAGTACAGATTTTATCCATTGGACAGAACCTGTTAGGATGCACCCGAATATTGGTAGCGAAAACCTTTATACCAGCCAAGCTCATCCTTATTATCGGGCTCCCCATATCTATGTCTCTTTAGCCACTCGATTTATTCCTTCCCGAGGCAATTCAACTGATATAATGTTCATGACTACGAGAAGTGGCAGTACAAAATTTGACAGAACATTCAAACATGCGTTCTTCAAACCGGGACCTGATCCGAATGCTTGGTTGAACAGATCGAATTATGCAAGTCTAAATATTCACCAATATTCTGATTATGTAATGTCATGGTATGTGAGGGGAAGGAGAGTCTCCCTGAGGATAGATGGATTTGCATCGGTAAGAGCAAAAGAAACAGAAGGGCATTTGGTAACCAAAACGTTTACATTCACTGGGAAGCGGTTGCTAATGAATTATGCAACCTCCGCAGCAGGGAGTGTAAAGGTAATACTTAATGAGGTTGAAGCAAAAGTAAAAAATAATCATAAGATAGTTTCAACTGAAGTTGTAGGTGATTTTATTGACGGTGAAATACTATTTGCTGATTCTCAAGCTTTAGAACGCTTGTCAGGTAAAGCGGTTATCATGGAAATCTATTTAAAGGATGCGAATGTATATTCTTTTAAATTCATGAATTAAATAATCGTCCTGTTCCCAATTTACCTACCTCATGTTATGTTGTACAAAATAAAGATGTATAGTGACCATATATGTTTTTTGTATGACATTTTTTATATTCATCAAAGTAAGTTGTTCTTGTGCTATAATAGGAGCATCGATCATTTCGCCATGATTGACCTGGCGAGAATTTCAGTTTTATGTAAGCAATTTTGAACTAATCGATTATTGGGCTTCGATAACAGATATTATTATTTAAAGTTTTCAGTTTATTGAATAAGGGAATATAAGATTAGTGAGACAAAGAACCTAGGCTAATTTCTCCAATCATTTGCTTTGAAGGAGGTTCTGACTATGGATGGACAGACAAACATGATACGTCTCATGTTAGTGGATGATCAAGCAATATTTTTGGAAGGATTAGCATATGTATTAGAATCACGAGCAAATGATATATCTATCGTAGCTAGAGCTTTAAATGGAGAAGAAGCTGTTGAATTGGCTGGAATTCATCAGCCAGAGATAATATTGATGGATGTACGAATGCCAAAAATGGATGGTGTCGAAAGTACGAGAATCATTCATCTGAAGTATCCAGCTATAAAAATTGTAATGTTCACTACATTCCAAGATGATGATTATGTAAAAAAGGCATTGTCGTACGGTGCTATCGGTTACCTTCTAAAAAATCGTCCACCAGCAGAATTG
>Ga0265294_10008040_pt1 | contig 12395 bp, 9 predicted proteins | sample MunlanPumphouse3_FD_192504 | JGI IMG/M metagenome (GOLD analysis project Ga0265294, IMG submission 192504) | Groundwater microbial communities from a municipal landfill in Southern Ontario, Canada - Pumphouse #3 | ecosystem: Environmental > Aquatic > Deep subsurface > Groundwater | place... | reverse complement strand
GGGTACCACGCATATGCATCAGTATATAAGGCACGTTGAGTCGGGCAATCACGGCAAACATCCGCTCATCGATCTCTCCGCCGGAGATGTCATTGACAATCTGTACCCCATGCTCCTCCACCGCCTGTTTGGCTACATCGGCATAAAAGGTGTCTACCGAGAGAATGGCGTCCGGTAATTCACGGCGAATCAGCTCCAACGCCGGCATCAGCCGCTTCGCCTCCTCCCTGGCCGTTAACCTGGCAGCAGAGGGAGCGGTGGACTGTGCACCCACATCGATAATTACCCCCCCCTCCTGAAGGATCTGCCTGCAGCGGCGCAGAATCTCATCTTCCGACTGTTTCCGGCTACCGGAAAAGAAGGAGTCGGGAGTCACGTTCAGGATCCCCATCACCTTGGGGGTAGAGAGATCCATCAGTCTTCCATCTATGTTGATGCTCTTTCTCAAAATGGGCTGTTTTAGCAATAAACGACAAACTGTAAGCTCTATCTGGTTCCTGGTTATTGTGTAGCAGTCAGCTCTGAACGTTGCATCTCGAGCCTACTACCTTACGAACCTAGCAACCTGGCAACAATTATAGCACCGAATCGGGATCGGGATCGGGATAGTCAATGGTATAATGCAGTCCCCGGCTCTCCTTGCGAGCCATCGCCTGTTTGATAACCATATACCCCACCTTGATGATGTTGCGCAGTTCACATATTTCACGCGAGACCACCGAGCGATGGAAAAAGTCCTCCGTCTCCCGGAAAAGGATATTGAGGCGGTCCATGGCGCGTTGCAGACGCAGGTCGGAGCGTACAATACCCACATAGGATGACATCAGCTGTCCCACCTCCCGGTAACTCTGGGTAATCAGCACCATCTCCTCCGGAGAGCTGGTTCCCTCAGCATTCCAGGCCGGGATATCCTCTCGGAAGGGATAGTGTCTGAACAGAGGCAGGGAGTGTCTGGCTGCCGCATCAGCAAACACCACCGCTTCGATCAGTGAATTGGAGGCGAGCCGGTTGGCACCATGCAAACCGGTGCAGGCACACTCGCCATTGGCATAGAGCCGTCCAATACTGCTGCATCCATGCATGTCTACCCGGATGCCGCCACATAGATAATGGGCGGCAGGCGCCACCGGAATCATATCGCGGGTGATGTCGATACCGTACGAGAGACATTTCTCATATATACCGGGAAAGTGTCCTATCGTCTCTTCCGGATTCTTGCGGGTCACATCAAGACAGACATGCTCATGGCCCCGCTCCTTCATCTCACTATCGATGGCACGGGCCACTATGTCGCGGGGTGCCAGTGAGCCGCGCCGGTCATACTTCTGCATGAACTCCTGTCCGTCAGTTGTTTTTAGCAGGGCACCATAACCGCGCAGCGCTTCAGTGATCAGAAAAGAGGGACGTGCGCCGGGATGATAGAGTGCCGTTGGGTGGAACTGCACAAACTCCATCCCTTTGATCTCACCCTTTGCACGGGCGACCATGGCAATGCCATCGCCTGTAGCGACCAACGGATTGGTAGTGGTCTGGTAAACCGAACCGATGCCGCCAGTAGCCATCATGGTAACGCGGGCTAGGAAGGTGTCAATCTCATTGGTCTCCTGATCAAGGATATAAGCACCGTAGCATTCAATCCCCGGGGTATGGCGCGTGACCACCTGCCCCAGGTGATGCTGCGTGAGGATCTCGATGGCAAAATGGTGGTCGTATACATCGATCTGTGGATGACGGCGGATGGCATCGATCAGGCTCACCTGTATCTCCGCGCCGGTACTGTCCTTATGGTGCAGTATCCGGTTCTCGGAGTGCCCTCCTTCCCTGTGCAGATCAAAATTCCCCTTTTCATCCCGGTCAAAATCGACTCCCCAGTTAATCAGCTCCCTGATCTGTGCAGGAGCTTCCCGCACTACCTTTTCCACTACCCTGCGATCACAGAGCCCACCCCCGGCATCAAGCGTATCAGCGATATGTTTCTCGAAGTTGTCCCAGGGATTGGTCACAGAGGCAATACCTCCCTGTGCATAATAGGTGTTGGCATCTTCCAGCGGATTCTTAGCCACAATCGCTACTGTCCCTTCTCTGGCCACTTTCAGGGCATAGCTCATTCCGGCTATGCCGGAACCGATCACCAGGAAATCATACCTGTGTACCATCGTTTGTCTGTTGCGTTTATGATTCCACAAATTTACACAATAATTGTGGCTTTAGAGAGAGATTCCCCGATTTTCATGAACCGCCCATGGCATTGTCACCAGGAGATCATGCAACCAGTCAAAGTTAAAAATGAGCAGTTTATTTGTCATATGGCATCATTTGACTTACTTTGTAGCGGGTGGCAGGATAACCCATCACGTAACAACAACAGGATGAAAATAACGGGATTATTGCTTCTTCTCTTCTTCTTCCTTTACCCAGTCGTCTCAGCAGCAGAACAGGAGGACAGCACTTTCCTCGTGAAAGGAAGAGTAACGGGTAGCGATACAAACCAGCCATTGATCAACGCAAGCATCATGCTGGAAGAGGGCAGCGTATCAAGCGTCACCAACCAGGATGGCAATTTTTCCATCCGGCTTCCCCTATCCGCCCGCCATTCACAACTGGTGATCCGGCATCTGGGTTACCAGAACAGAAAGATACCCGTGGTCACACTGATGGGCAACCCCGAGAACCATATACCGATGACCCCTTCACCCATCCTGCTGAATGAGGTGCTGGTGGTCTCAGGTGACGGGAGGAATCTGGTACGGGAAGCGTTGCAGCGGATTCCCCGGAATTATCCCTCCGATCCCAATATGATGATTGCCTTTTACCGTGAATCGGTTGAGAAGGGCAACAACCACATCTCGCTGGTTGAAGCGGTGCTGGATGTCTACAAAGCCTCATACCACTCCTATAACAATGACCAGGCGCGCATCTACATTGGACGTAAAGCGACCGATATCTCTCCCCGTGATACGGTGCTGCTCAAGTTTCAGGGGGGAATCAGCGACGCACTGATGCTGGACATTGCAAAGAACCCCGAAATTGTTTTCGGCAGTGAGGGTGCAGAGTACAGTTTTCACATTGAGGGGTTGATCAACATTGACAACAAACCGCACTACATCATCACCTTCAAACCCGACGAGGAGATAAACGATATTCTCTTCCGCGGCACCATTTATCTCGATTATGCCACCCTGGCTTTTGCACGCATGGAGTTCAACATGAATGTGGAAAACCGGAAAGAAGCGGCAGGTATCTTTATCAGGCGGAAACCCTCCAAGATGCGGGTTGAGGTAATCCAGGCACGCTACATCGCAGATTTCACGGAAAGTGACGGAAAATGGCACTTCAACTATAGCGGTACCGAAGTCTCATTCCGTGTCAGATGGACCAATCGCTTCTTTGGCCTTTTTGCCACCAACTATACCATCCGCTCAGAGATGGCAATCACAGACAGGTACAGTGAAAATGTAGTGAAATTTCCACGCAACGAACGGATCCGATCTACCGATGTGATCGCCGAGAAGGTAGAGCATTTTCTCCATCCAAACTTCTGGGGCGCATACAATGTGATTGAACCCGACCAGGAGATCAATGATGCAATCAAACGGCTGAGTGGCAAATTGGAACGCAGAAGAGAATAAAAAGAGAAAAGGGTTTGCAATCTGGAATATTAGTGCTATCTTTGCATCCCGAATATTATTGATACAAGTAATTCATTACAAACAAGTATGTATTTAGATTCTGCCAAAAAGAAGGAAATCTTTGCAAAACACGGAAAGTCTAACACTGATACTGGCTCACCAGAAGCGCAGATAGCATTGTTTTCATACCGTATTTCGCATTTGACTCAGCATTTGAAGTCAAACAAAAAAGATTATAACACGGAACGGTCATTGAGAATTTTGGTGGGTAAACGGCGTCGTTTACTCGATTACCTGATTGAAAAGGATATCGAAAGATATCGTGCAATCATCAAAGAATTGGGTATCAGAAAATAAATTTTCTCAAAAAAAGAAGGAAAGAGGATAAAACCGTAGTTTTATCCTCTTTTTTCTGTAGATCAACTCTCTTTTGATCAAAACAATAAACAGGCAGAACAAATGTGTGCCGCTCAAAACATATTGTAAAACTATGTTTTATAATATGTTTTTTTATTTTGCACATTCAAAATAGTCCCCTATCTTTGTGTCGATAACCTAAAACAATCTTTTTTACCTTAATGCTGATATCACGTTAACCATCGCAAAAGGGGCCTTCTCGTTCGAGGTGGCCTCTTTTTTTGGCGCCATGACCAGCAAATTTTCAGACAAGCGTCACTTTGATTCCTTTCTCCCGGATGATCTGCAACAGGTTTTGCGGTGCTCCCTTATCGGTGATGATATGGTGGACCCGCTCAATATCACAGATCTTTCCGAACCCCTGTTTCCCAAACTTTGATGAGTCAGACAACACAATAACCTCCTTTGCCGCGTCAAGCATATGGTGATTCAGATGAGCCTCACCTATATTGCTGGTTGTCAGTCCGAAATCGATTCCGATACCATCCACGCCGATGAACAACTTGTTACACATCAGGCCGTCCAGGAATTGTTCCGTATAAGGACCGATAACCGTGGCGGAGCTCTTCCGCATGTTCCCTCCCAGCTGAATAATCTCCACGTTTGGATTGTAACAAAGCGTCAGGGATACTTTCACGGATGGAGTGATCACCGTCAATGGCTCTGTCATGGAGATCTTACGGGCGAAATAGAGCAGGGTGGTACCCGAAGCAATGATGATCCGGTCATTTTTGTTCAGCAACTGAATGGCCGCATTGGCGATCCGGATCTTCTCATCTACCATGATCTTCTCCTTCTCATCGATATGGCGGTCGCTGATCAATGAACTTAAGGGACTGGCACCCCCATGACTCCGGATGAGCATCTTCTTACTTTCAAGTTCTTTCAGGTCCTTTCGAATGGTCACCTCTGACACACCCAACACTTCACTGAAATCCAGCACGGAGACATACCCTTTTTTTTCCAGCTCATCCAATATAACCCGGCACCTTTGCCCACTGTTCCTTTTGTGAGGAGAATTTTTCATTGCTTTATCGTATTGGTTTCATTTTTACATAGGATCTGGCAAACGACCAGCTTCGGCAACAACTGCTGAAACAGCCTGTTTTCACATTTTGGTAATTTCCACAATATGAGAAAACAAAACTACGAAAAAGAATATGTTTCGCCAAATCGCATGTGGGATAAAATGCAACCTCCCTCAAACGGGATCTACAGGCAATATCAGGCCCATATATCCAATTTATTTTATCTTTTGGCTTTTTTTTCTTTCGTTTTTATTTTTTTTATCAAATAAATCACCTATTTTTGGAACATCAATAGGATAATTTATGGAACGAAAGCATTACATCAATCAACTGAGAGAATCGAACACTTCTGTTGAGTGGGATTTCATTGTAATTGGGGGAGGTGCAACCGGGCTGGGCATTGCGGTAGATGCAGCCAGTCGTGGGTATAAAACCGTTTTGCTGGAGCAGGCTGATTTTGCCAAAGCCACTTCCAGCCGCAGTACCAAGCTCGTGCACGGGGGGGTTCGCTACCTACAGAAAGGAGATGTGGCCCTGGTAAGGGAGGCATTGCATGAACGGGGCCATTTGAGCAGGAATGCTCCCCATCTGGTAAAAAACCAGCGCTTCATTATTGGCAACTATCAGTGGTGGGAAAAACCCTTTTACACGCTGGGTCTCATATTCTATGATGTCCTTGCCGGAAAAATGGGTTTGGGGCACTCTCTTCCGATGAGTAAAAGAGAGGTAATCAGGCACATACCGCAAATAGAGCAGAAAAACCTAAGAGGTGGCGTTGTATACCATGATGGGCAGTTTGACGACTCACGCCTGGCAATCAACCTGATGCAAACGGCAATTGAGCAGGGAGCCGTGGTAGTCAATTATGCCGGCGTGGTAGGTTTGCTAAGAGACCAAACAAACAAAATTGCGGGAGTCAGTGTTGAAGATAAAATTGCCGGGAATACCTTTGAGTTGAGAGGAAAATGCATCATCAACGCTACAGGTATCTTCGTGGACGAGATCATCAAGATGGACAACCCGGAGGAGAAGCCACTGGTACGTCCCAGCCAGGGTGTACACGTAGTGGTGGACAAATCTTTTTTAGACAGTGATGATGCGATCATGGTTCCCAAAACCAGCGATGGCAGGGTCATGTTCGGGGTGCCCTGGCACAATCGTGTGATCCTGGGAACCACCGATACCCCTGTGAGTGAGTTTGTGCTGGAACCCAAAGCATTGGAGGAGGAGGTTGACTTTATCCTGGAAACGGCCGGCAGGTATCTCGCAAAAAAGCCGCAGCGCAAGGATGTACTTTGTGTGTTTGCCGGGCTCAGGCCCCTGGCGGCTCCCAGGAAACATGCGGAGGAGGCAAAAACGAAAGAGATTTCCCGTAGTCATAAGCTGCTGGCTTCCGATTCGGGGTTGATTACCATCACCGGAGGAAAATGGACTACTTATCGGGTGATGGCCGAAGAGACCGTCAATCTGGCTATCAAAACCAGGGGACTGCCACACAGACCCTGTACAACCAGGAACCTGAAGATTCACGGCTACAGGGAGAATCCGGACAGAAACAACCACCTATATATATATGGCAACGATCAGGATGCAATCCGCCAGCTGCAGGAGAGCAATCCCGAAAATGCCCGGAAACTTCACCCAAAATTGGACTACACGGTTGCGGAAGTAGTGTGGGCAGTGCAGAAAGAGATGGCCTGTACCATCGATGATGTGCTTGCACGCAGGGTAAGAGCATTGTACATGGATGCCAGAGCTTCCATTGAAATGGCTCCCACGGTAGCATCCATCATGGCAAAAGAGCTCGGAAAAGACCAGACCTGGGAAGAGGAACAGATCAGGGAATACAGCAGCCTTGCCAAAAACTATTGTCTTTCATAAAATCAGGAGAGATGCTTTTCACAGATCAGCACTCGTTTGCACTGTTTGATTTCAACACTAAAACAACATACAATGATTGGTATCTTAAAACCGCCAAAGCACAAGGACTTACTGCCGAAAGAAAAAATTGATCCCACCTATAAAAGGCTGCGATTCCAGGTATTCATGGGTATCTTCATCGGATATGCGGGTTATTACCTGGTCAGGAAAAACTTTTCACTGGTGATGCCCGACCTCATTGAACAGGGCTATTCAAGGGGTGCCCTCGGCATTATTGCTTCGGCTGTTTCCATATCCTACGGCCTCAGTAAGTTCCTGATGGCGGGGGTGTCGGATCGGAGCAATGCCCGGGTTTTTCTGAGTCTGGGGCTCCTGCTGTCTGGGCTTACCATCCTGAGTCTGGGGACCATTCCGGTTCTCACCTCATCGGTCACGATCATGTTCATGATTATGTTTGTCAACGGATGGTTTCAGGGAATGGGATGGCCACCTTCCGGGAGGGTAATGGTGCACTGGTTTTCCACAAAGGAACGGGGGACGAAGATGTCCATCTGGAACGTGGCTCACAACATCGGTGGCGGATTGATCGGCCCCCTTGCCATTTTGGGGGTTGCCATTTTTGGCGATTGGCAGAGTAAACTCTATTTCCCGGCAATGATTGCCATCTTCATCTCATTCATTGCCTATTTGCTGATACGCGACACACCACAATCCTGCGGGCTACCCAACATAGAGAAGTTCAAGAACGATTATCCGAAAGATTACAACGAAAGTTACGAGAAAGAGTTCACCACCCGGGAGATCTTCTTCAAATATGTATTCAACAACAAGTTTCTATGGCTGATCGCACTCGCGAACATCATGGTCTACCTGGTGCGCTACGGTGTACTCGACTGGGCACCCACCTACCTGAAAGAGGCGAAAGATTTCTCCGTGGAAGAATCAGGCTGGGCCTACTTTGCCTACGAATATGCCGGGATACCGGGAACACTCCTCTGCGGCTGGATATCGGACAAGCTCTTCAAGGGCAGAAGAGCCCCGGCCATTGTCATCTATATGTTGCTGGTGATGATCGCGATTTATGTGTACTGGCAGAACCCTCCGGGACATCTTTTAATCGACAACATCGCCCTGATTGCAATCGGTTTCCTGATCTATGGACCGGTAATGCTGATCGGGGTACAGGCGCTCGATCTGGTACCCAAAAAGGCGGCAGGCACTGCCGCAGGTCTCACCGGACTGTTCGGATACCTTGGCGGCGCATTGGGCGCAAATATTGCTATCGGCTTCATTGTTGACCATATGGGTTGGGATGCGGCATTTGTGTTGATGTTGACGGCATGTATCCTGGCGATCTTTTTCACCCTGTTCACCTGGAATGCAGAGAAAAGGAGATTAACAGCAGATTGAACAAATTAAAACGAAAACGATGAAACGATTTTTACTTCTACTTTCCCTTTCCCTCTCTCTCTTCGCGCTATCGCTCCATGCGCAGACATATCGTCCCATCCGCGGATGGTCGGAGAAGATCAACGATAGGCTGGAGAGCTTTCTGAATAGCACCATCATCACAAAAGAGAGAAAGGTTGCGGTATTCGACTGCGACGGGACCACTTTCGGACAGGTGCCCCATTACCTTGCCGATGAAGCATTGTATCGGTATGCCGACGAGGTGCTGAGAAAACGAAACGACAAAGAGTCAGCCACCAAACTGGCAATTCTCGACCGGATGGTGAAAGATGGAGACAATGTGGGAAAACCCTATGTGGAAGATAGGGTTCATTTCCTGGCAGGGTTGACACCGGAGGAGATTGAAACCATCGGATATGAGTGCTACCGCAACGCCTACAAAGGAAAGTTCTATCCCGAGATGAAGGAGCTGATAGCAAATCTCAAGGAGTATGACTTTGAGGTATGGATACTGACAGCCTCACCCGAGTTTCTCTACCAGAAATTTGTGGCGGAAGAGCTGGGAATACCCAGCATACATATCCTGGGAGCAAAAAGCGTGGTCAAAGATGGCAAGACGACCGGAGAGATCATCCTTCCCATCCCCCAGGATGACGGCAAGGCGCATACCATTGAGACCTATATCAAAACAAGACCTCTTATTGTGGGGGGTAACAGCCGCGGTGATATGGATATGCTCAATGAGTCGTTCGGATTGAAAATCGTGGTCAACCCCGATGATGTAACGGTACGTGGAGCAGAAGACGGCCCGATGAGCGGTCATACGGTGAAGTCTTACTGGGAAAAAGAGGGAGCGCTGATTGTCAATTGCGACGATGTGGCTGATCCAATGATACAATTTCATACATCACAGTGGAAGATAAGAGAAAACAGGGCCAATCCCAAATAGCCCAGAAACAAATTCGAATCAATGCTTACCGAGTCTACCAAGCAACAACCGACAAGTATGACAGGGCAATATAAGTGGATAATGGTCCACTTCCCCAAATGGGGTGCTGCCCTTCTCCTATCCTGCATTCTCCTTCTTACCGGTTCACAATGCACCCCCTCTCCGCAGGAAAAACGGCAGAAACGGATGCCTGAAAATGCGGTTATTGCCCATCGCGGCACAATTTTCTGGGCACCGGAACTTACTGAAGCCGCCTTCAGGTGGGCACGCAACAGCGGTGCCGATTACCTGGAACTGGATGTGCACCGTACGAAAGACGGCCACCTGGTGGTGATGCACGACAAAACCCTGAAGCGCACCACCAATGTTGCAGCTATTTTTCCGGAAAGGGAGGGTGATCCGGTAAGCAGTTTCACCCTCAATGAGATCCTGCAGCTGGATGCGGGTTCAGCTTTTAATGAAAAGAATCCCGGACAGGCGAGAAGCTCCTTTTCCGCAGAGGGAGTATTGGTTTTTGAGGATGTTTTCCGGATAGCCGAAGGAAAACGGATCAAAAGAGATCCCGATGGCAACCGTCTCTTCAGCATATCAGATAAGGGTAGCTATCTTTTCGAGTATGAGGCTGACCCGGCTGACAACGGCCACAGACCTGGCATCTATATTGAGAGCAAGTCTCCTCAAAATTACCCCGGATTTGAAGAGCAGATTTACCAGGCGTTAACCGAATATGGATGGAACCCGCTTGAAGCAAACGGTCGAGAGCTTACCGGCGGGGATTTTTATCGGGATGGGAAAGTGAATATGGGACACACCCGCGGGAAAATATTGGTACAGACATTTTCCCGGGAAGGGATGCAAAAGTTTAAGGATGTTTTTAAAGGAGGGGTGCCCACCAGCTTTTTGGTGAAGAGCCCCGCACCCGAAGACAGCGCATATGAAAGCAGGATTGATGAGATCATTGACTTTGCACTGGCCAGCGGTGCGCAATGTATCGGAACCAATGTCTCCCTGCAGGATGGAGAGGTGAACAACAGACTCTTTCTGGAGAGGGTAGCTAAGGCCGGCCTGAACATAAATATCTATTCGTTTAACAGCGAAAAGGAGATGGATGCCTATTTCAACCCGGATGAGAATGAAGGAACGAAGCCATTGCTGGACGGGATGATCACCAACAGGACCGATCTCACCACCCACTATTACAAAAAACAGAATAGCAGGTTGATAGAGCCTTCCGCAGATCCCATCCAAGTATTGGATGAGCTGGGATATCGGCGCTAATCTGATTGGCAGCATTAGAAGATCAAAATGAAAAAGAGGATAAAGTATCTACTGATTTTTGCAATCCTATTGCAATATGTAGCTTGCAGCAGCAAGCAAAGAAAAATAACTAATCATTCCGTGAATTGAAACCAAACAAACTTTCATTTGGAATAAGGAAGCAAAATTGTGGGTCCAAACCCAATATAACTTTTGCTACCGAAAGTATTACCTCTCATATTGGGGTATATTGGGAAGAAACCAAGGGTTATTTGTTAAATATGCTGCATAACAGTTATTTTATCTTGCGTATTTCTTTTATATTGATTTTCTTTGCATGTCTTGTACGTCGTTCAAGGAGTGAGTATGGTCTTTCATTCTGGCAACTACCAATTTGCAATGAGCAAATGTGCCCATAATTCCATATGTCAGATCCTGTTGCTCTTATACATGAATTAACATGGTATGATCATTCTGTATTGACTTCAATTATTTATCTTGAAATCATGGTTACTCCTAATTGGCAACCCCTGCAATACCCCAATAACCTGTATTGCAAAAATATTGTCCTGAATGGGTGTTTTCACTCTTGCTCCTTATTTCGCAGCATTAAACAATAATCTAATCAACCCAATTAAATGAATTGTAATATGAACACGCTAAAGTTACTTCAACCAGGCATCATGTGGCAGATCGTTTCGATGTCAATGATCCTATTTTTTCTTTCATGTAAGGATGAGACGACAAGTTCATCGGTAGAGGTGCCGCACGACCCCTCGAAACCCATCGAGGTGACCACTTTCAGTCCAACTGTAGGTGGGGCAAAGAGCAAAATTTTGTTAAATGGAGAGAATTTTGGCACGGATGCCAGCCAGATTGAGGTCTATTTCAACAACAAGAAAGCCGCGGTAGTTTCCTCCAGTGGCAACCGTATCTACGCTATTGTCCCACGCCTCCCGGGTGACAACCCGGTCGTCAAGGTGGTCATTGGTGAAAATTCGGCAACTTACAATGAGACCTTCCTGTATGTGGCACAAGCGCAGGTGACCACCGTTACCGGAAACGGCACGAAAGCTTTCCTTGAGGGCCCGCTTGACCAGGCAAATGTGTATGGGAAGTACCTGGACCTGGACGCTGAAGGTAATCTCTTCATGTCCTGGCGTGATGGTGATGGGGGCTGGGGTGTGGCCCGGATCAGTGAAAAGGAAAATATTGTAACGGCTTTGTATCAAGCATTGACTACTGCTGAGCGTGTCTTGTATGCCAATGGGCTCACCGTGGATCGTGCCACCGGTATCCTCACTGCTTCCCACGAATCAGTTCCGGAGGTGTTCTTTTCCTTTGACCCACGGGAAGCATGGAATCCACGTCAACGCAATGCCAAATTTTCACCATCAGACTATGCTTCCATTGTGTGGAACGACCGCTATTCCAATTTTGTCACATTCAGTGCTTATGACAATCATCTTTATACCCGGTTTCGGGATGGAAAGATCGCCAGGATCCACCCTGACACCTACGAGGCGACAATCATTCATCAAGGCCCCTATGGATCCCAATATGGACAGGGCATAAATCCGCTGAAACCCTGGGAATTGTACATGACACTCCATTCCAATGCCAGTCCGGTTGAATTCAGACAAGGCATCATGATGCTCGACCTCCGAGATCCGGACAGTGGATTTAAACGGCTGAATGCACCGGGAGGAAGCGGATTCCGCGACGGTCCCGTTGAAGACGCTGTATTTAACTACCCGAAAGACATCAAATTTGATAACGACGGAAACATGTTCATAGCTGATTATGGAAACCATTGCATTCGTA
>Ga0265294_10008039_pt1 | contig 12396 bp, 8 predicted proteins | sample MunlanPumphouse3_FD_192504 | JGI IMG/M metagenome (GOLD analysis project Ga0265294, IMG submission 192504) | Groundwater microbial communities from a municipal landfill in Southern Ontario, Canada - Pumphouse #3 | ecosystem: Environmental > Aquatic > Deep subsurface > Groundwater | place... | reverse complement strand
TAGTTTTATAGACAATCAATATACGAACCTAGCAGAATTATCTCAAACTTTTTTGTACACATAAATGTCTTTTGTAGCCTTTTATATCGCATATTTATCAAAACGATAACATATACATTGAGTATATGGAGGACAACTATGAACAAATTATCCGAACTAATCTCAAAGCCAGTTATTAGTATCTATGATGGGAACAATGAAGGTACTATTGGGAATGTTTTACAGAAAACGTAAAAAGGCTTTATTTGTAATCATTTTTGATAACTCGGAAGAATCCGCAGAGAAGGTTCTTCCTTTACAGAAGATTTATAGTATTGGGGATAGCGTCATGATCAGAAATAGCGGAAACTTACAGCTTATGGCAAACTTGGAATTAGCCCTTTCTGATCTTTACAACCCTATCTTAACAATCGCCTATGATACTAGCGGGAAAAAATACGGACAAGTTATCGACATTATTATAGATAATAATTATAATATATCCGAATTCGTTTTTGCTAATAATGTAAAATGCGACTGCAAAAAAATTGCAAACTTTAATAATAATATTTGTATTTTATACAAAGAAAACGACACCTTAAGATTAGGAGATCTCAAACAAAGATTAAAGATCCCTAAAAATCATAACCAATCTATTGTGCAAATAATGAACAGCGAAGATATCCAAAATCAAGAAAAATCTCCTGTTTTACCAAATCGTGCTGTCGCCAATTACAAATTACTATTAGACAGAAAAATCATGAAAAATATCTCATCTTTAAATGGAAAAGTGATAATTAAAAAAGACACAAAAATTAACAATACTATTATCGATATAGCTAAAAGATATGGAGTATTAAGAGAACTAACGCAATTCAGCATGTGAAACTAGTAAATAATAATCATAAAAAAACATAAGGATTATCCTTATGTTTTTATTTTTTAATCCCTCTTCTTAGAAGCTTTCTCCAATAAAGAATCTAGTGAACTCTTTATTTTAGATTTATTTTTTGAATCTTTGCTCTCTTCTTCTTTTTCACCTGTTTTCGATTTCTTTTTCATCTTGGTTTGTGCCTCTGTAATACTAGCACTCAAAGAAGTTTTTAATTCTCTCTGTTTCTTATCAAGCTCCATGTTCTCTTTTTCAATACTCTCTGTCATTTCACGAAGTTTTCTAAGTTTATTCTGTTTTTCTTCGGATAATTTTTGGGTCTTCTCCAAATCTTTTTTACTTACTAATAGCTCTTTCCTAGTATTTTCTACATCAGACTTTGTTTCTTGTAGTTTTACAGTAAGCTGCCTCAGCTCCGCCTCTTTTACTTCAATAGCCTTTTCTTTCTCGAACAATTCCTCTTTTAACTCAGATAACATTGTAACAGTATCTTTCAGTTTATTTGCATTTTCCTTTAGTTGCTCAGTTTTAGCTACAATTTCTCTTTCTTTTAACTGTAATTCTGAGAGTCTTCCTTGAAGATCTGCCTCATTGATATTAGATTTACGTTTTGAAGCACGAGCATTTGCTTGTTCAAGTTGAGCCGTAACAGCTTCTCTTTCTTTCTGAATCTGCTCTTGTACAGACTCTTTCTCTTGTTCAAGTCGAGCAAGTTGTTTTTTAACCTCTTCATTTTCCTCTTCAAGTTTCTTTGCCCTGTCTTCTCTATCTTTGACTCCTTTCAAGTTCTCAATAAAATCTGCTGAAGTAAAGTAATCTTTAACATTTTGCATTGCTTCAATCTCTGCTGTTTTAATTTTAAACGAATCACTAAGTCTATCAAGCTGTGTTGTTTTAACAGAAAGTTCTTTTTCTAGGTCTTCAGTCCTTTTACTCAATCCATTAACTTGGTCAGTAAGAGTCTGTTTTTCTGATTCAAGCTTTTGTAAGAATGGCGCATTCTGCTCTCTAACAGTCTTAGCTAACGCTCCATAAACTTTGTTTGCATATGTCTTTGATTCTGCTTTCATGGCTTCTTCAAGGTTTCTTTTTCTCTTCTCTACTTCTTCTTTATACGTATCAATTTCTCTTTGAATAAGATCTTGTTGCTTATCAAATTTCGCCCTAGCGTTTTCATATTCTGACTCTGCAATTTGTAAAGCTTCTTGCTCTTTGGTTTGTCTATTTCTAAAATAATTAGCCTCAACCGCAACAGTTGTCGCATTAATTTGATTGTTTAACTGTTCAATCGCTTCCTTATGAACCTGAGCCTTTTTTTCAAAAGTTTTTGTAACTTCTTCAAAATTCTTAGCATAATTAAACATCTCATCTTCTTTACTCTTTATTCTATCTTGAAGCATGTTTCTTGCTTTAATGTATTTTTCACTTTCTTTCATTGATCTTTCTAACAATAAAGCGTTGTCCAAGCCTAGTTCATCAAAGTTATATACCTCAAGGTCTTTCTCCTCTTCGTCTTCCTCAGTTATACGCTTATCCATCTCAGCTTTCTGATCCATATACATTTTTAGAACGGGTATTTCATCTCTAATTTCTTTTGGTGTAAATAGAATTTCATAATCAACATATTTAGGCATTGTTTTACAAGCATCATCTAATGTTGGTGAAAAAAGACTAAATTGTTCAGTAAGCTTCTCTATTGTTCTCCTTTGACTCCATTTTATAATCATCACAATTAAAATTCCAATTATAGCTATTATAGCTGGGAGCAAGAAAGAGGTATAAATTACAGTAGGGAAACTAGTAATTGAGTTATTATATATTCCTACCCCAATAAGTAAAGAGAAAATTGATAACATGGTAACCCAAAGAAAGGTTACTGTAAAAAGAATGTTATATCGACTAAATTTAATTGGCTTATCTACACAGTTTGCTTCATTAATAAAATCTGATGGTTTTTTATCTCTATTAACCATATATTGTTGCCAATTTTTTCTTATTTCTTTAGGCATTGCTTTCATTCTTGAATTAAACTCTACCAAGTTGTCTTGCGTTATTTGAGGATTTGCTTTCAAATAAAAATTCATTTGCTTCAACTTTGATCCAGCTCTTTTTTCATATGTAGCAGAAACGGTTAGAATTACAACAACTATTGTTGTGAACAACAACCCTCCAATAATGTAAAGCATATAATCAAATGCTAACATCTTTGAAAATTCAGTAAAAATATCCGCAATACTTTGAAAAACACCTAATATTTGTGACATAATCTTCTCTCCTAAAGGATTTTTATACAATAGTAGTATACCACACTTAAAAATTATTTACTAATAATTTACATAAGAATTTACTACCTACAAGCTATATATTTATTAGTTTACCTAACTTAAAAGAGTATATGTATTTGTCAACTAAAGAAACCCTAAAACCATCTTTAACGGCCAAAGAATATAAATCTAGTTGTAGTTTATACATTTCTCTAAGTTCTTCCTCGCTTTTTGAACGGTTCGTCTTGAAGTCAATTATCGTAGCCTTTTCGCCGTTTATTATGATCAGATCAACTACTCCTTGCACTATAACTGGTTCAGTAATTTGTGAATTAGGAACAAGATTTTTATATTCGTCTCTCATAATAAATTGGGCTTCTTTAATAATTTTATTGTCCCCGATTAGTCCTTTAACGATTCTAACAGCTCTTTTTATTTCTTCAAATTTAACAGGCTCAACAGCAGTAATATTTTGACTCGTTTCGTCTACTATTATCTTCTTTATCTGCTCGTCGGTTTCCGAATAATTCATTCTTTCCATGACCTTATGATACAGTGTTCCAACCTCTTGTGCTGACCCGCCCAAGCTATCGGGTCGGAGCTCAAAACTTGTCACAGTTTCGGAGATCTGTGTATAATCAGAATCTTCTTGCAACAGAGATGTAACCGTATTTTTAGTAGCAATCTTTGGAGATTCAGGATATTTAAACTGGTAACATTTTTTTAATTTTTTTTCTATCTTTTTATTTCCTTTTGAAATGATTATTTTAGAATTATCGTTTTCTTCTTGTATCACGTTAGATAAAATTTGGACTTCATAGCCATTTTGTAGCTTGAAATAAGAACTTTTTTGAATAAAATTATGCAAATCTTTTTTAGATAAACCTCTAAAAATAAACTCTAAGAAGTTATTACAGGCGTAAACATATTTTCCTATTTTATCTCGATTGTTTAGAAGTTGTTCTAGATCATATGTGCCAACAATTCTTAACGCACATTTTGCCCTTGTTAACGCAACATATAGTAATCTAATTTGTTCATCGGCATCTTCTTTTATTTTACTTAACAAGCATGCTCGTCTCTGAACCGTATCATAAACTCTTCTAGTATCCACGTCAAAACTTTTAATTCCCAGTCCTACTTCGTTACTAATAATTAAGTTTTCTTTTTGAGTCTGTTTATTAAATCCCTTTCCTGCAGTACATAAAAATACTACTGGAAATTCCAAACCTTTACTGTCGTGTATCGTCATTATTTTAACAGAGTTTTCTTCGCTTCCTATTTGCATGCGCTGTTTTTCACCGTCTTTCTGCAGACCCAAATAATCAAGAGCCTCTCTTAAACTGTATTTATCTAAACAGTCGTCAATTAATTTTATAAATTCTTTAACTTTTATAACCGTTCCAAGTCCACCTTTTTGACTACGCCAAAAATTAAACAAATCGTAATCTTCAACTATTTTTTCTACCACTTCTCGCATAGTTAACTGCATTGCCTGAAAACGATATTCTTTTAAGATATTTAAAAATTTACCAATTTTCGGATTGCTTTTATTCTTCATTACTATTTCATAGAAAAATCCTCGACTTTCAGGAGAAGTCAATTTTATTTCTGCGAGCTCATTTTCACTCATGCCACCCATTGGACTTAACAACGCTGTTGCCAACGAATAATCATCAAAGCTATTATCCAAAGCTTTCATAAAACTATAAAGTTGTAAAACTTCTGGACAATCGAAAATTTGTTCCTTTATTTTTGCAACAACCGGAATTCCTGCTTTTACAAAAGCGTTGTACATAGCTTTAGCATTATCAACTTGATCACGCAACAATACTACAATATCTTTAAATTCTATTTTCTTTCTAGTGCCGTCCGATAAAACTTTTTCTCCACCTTGAACAAGTTTAATTATTTCTCTTATAACAATATTTGCTTCAATCTCATAACTTTCATCTGCAAGTATATTCTTATCTTTTTTATCTTCCTCATCTTCTTGAGATTTTGTTTTTTTGTCTAAAATCAGCATCTTTACCTTTGAATAGTTTGTATCGCTAGAAGTTTTCTTATCTATAACAAACCTAGAATCCTTTTTATAGTCAATTCCAACAGTTTTCTCAGTTATAAGCTCATCAAACACATCATTTACAAAAGATAAAATTTCGGGTTCGCTTCGATAATTCCTATTTAGCGAAATAAACTCATTCTTCTCGCCTTGTGCTTTTTGGATAGGATATTTATTGTATTTGTCCAAAAAGATTTCCGGAGTACTTCTTCTGAAAGCATATATACATTGCTTAACATCTCCAATTAAAAATGTGTTATGGTCTTTCGCTATCGAGAAAATAATCGAATCTTGCTTATGGTTTATATCCTGATATTCATCAACAAATATGTACTTGTATTTTTCTTTAATCTCATCAACTGCTTCTTTTTTCTGTAAAATTTCGTATGCAAAACTTTCCAAATCATTAAAATCCAATAACTTCCTATCTGCTTTCAGCTTTTTGTATTCTCCCTGAACTTCTAAAACAAAAGCTATAAACAAGTCCTTCGTTCTTTCATTTTCTTCACTGACTTTTTTAAGTAACATAAAGTCTTCCATAATACAATTGTTTTTCAATTTTTCCAAAACCTTTATTAATTTCTTACGAAGAGCTTGGGCCTTTTCAATAAAATCTAAAATATCTTCAAACTTCTTACCTTTACGAGGAGATACTGGGAATTTTACTTGAAAAATACGCTTGGATAATTGTTCAAAATCTTTGGCATCTAACAAATTTTGTAAAGAGTTGTAAACCCTTCCAAAAAATTCAATCAATGTACTTATATCAAACGCTTTTGCACTATCTAGATTAGCTTCTACTTCTTTGAGCACAACCGTTATTTGTTCACGGGTACGGTTATATATATAATCAAAATAGATTTTTATGTTTTGTTTCTTTGATTTTAACCAAGCATCAGGGTTGGGAATAGATTCTAAAAATTTTATTGTATCAATAACAGCATAATATATATCTGTTATTTTTCGTTTTCCGTTAAAAATTTCAAACAGCGGATAATATTCTTCTTCTTTGTTTTTATTTATTTTTTTTATAGTATTCGTTATTGCTATATTCAGTAAATTTTTAACAATTCCTTCGGTCGCAATAGAAATCTCTGGATTTAAATTTATAGCATAATAATATTTTAATATTATCTTTTTACATATCGAATGAAGAGTCCCTATATCAGACACATTAATTTTATCAAGCTCCTCAGATAGTCTATCTTTTTCAGAACCAGTAGAATTTTGCATCTCATCTAATAACTTATTAAATAATTTCTGACGCATGTCGTTCGCAGAAGCGTTAGTAAAAGTAATAGCCATGATTTCGTCTAAACTTACGCCCTTACGAAGCAAGTCCAAAATTTTCTCTATCATAGTTGTTGTCTTACCACTTCCTGCACTTGCAGAAACCAACACGTTTGAATTTTCTATCTCAATAAATTTTTTCTGCTCTTCATTGAGGGCAATTCTATTTTTCTTCATTTGTACCCCCTACATCTGCACACTTACTTACAGTTTTAACCTTGCGTTCGGTATTACCTCTTTCTTCATTAAACATACACATTCCTTTGTACCTACAATAAGTACAAACAGAAGGTTTACTTCCTTCAACTAATGGAAAAGGGGATATATCGCCATCATAAATATCTTTCATCGCTTCCTTTATCATATCAAAAGCAAAATCACCTAGCCTACTTATTTCTTCCGACGAAATTATAAGCTGGCTAGTGCTGAGTGTTCCGTCTTTAAATTTTGCCTTTATTAATTTACTCTCTCCATCAATAGAATTTAGAGAGGAATCCATATCTAAAATGTCTGCAATATTGGAAGATAAAACTCCCTTAAAACGATAAGAAAATTCATTATCTTTGAGGAACGAATTAGAGAGTGTCATATAAAAAACTCCAACCGGTCTATACCCAGTTTCCTTCCGCACCGCCCTCTCATATATAAACAATTGCAACTTTCTACCACTAACTAACGGAGTATAATTTTCAAATTTTTCACTTCCAGTTTTGTAGTCAATTATTCTAAATTTGTTCTCAAATACGTCTATTCTGTCAATAAGCCCTTTTAATTTGACAAAAACTCCGTCAACATTTAATTCGGCTTCTTTTGAGATAAATTCTTTCTCAAAGAATTTAGGTTCGTATTTAGATAATTTTAAGTCTTCAGATAACGCCTCTGCAATTCTAACTATTTCTTTTCTTAGGCTCTTCAATGTAAAGTCATTATCGGGGTTTAAGGCAATTGAACTGTACTCTTCTTCCATTAAAATTTCATCAAATACCTTGTTAGATAATTGTTCCAACATAGAATAGTTCTCATATATTTTTCTGTCCTTAGCCATTAACGGTAAAATCTTACTGGCATATTCGTGCAGAATATTACCAAAATCCAGCGGTTCAATTTCACCAACTTCTCTTCGCTTTAATCTTATTCCATAATCAACAAAGTGTTTATACGGGCAACAATAAAATCTCTCGAACTGACTTACGCTTGTAGTTCCTTTTCCAAAGAACAACTTTGAAGCGTCTGATACTTTTTCTTTTGTGTTTAACAGCTCTTTATTATGTAAAAATATTTTAGCTTTTGGTAGAGAGTTATACAAAGTATTAAAGTACTCAATATAATTCACAATGGTATTATAACTTGAATATTCCGACAGTGCATTTACAAAATTGTCCTCTGCGCATTTTTCACAAATGTTATTAAAAACAACGCTACTATAATAACTAAGGTCGTTTTCAAGTAAGTATGGAGAATGTAAATATGCCGATCCATCCAAAATATCTAAATCGTTAAACATATTTTTTAATCTTATAATTAAACTTGAAGGGAAATTATTATCACTACCAGTACAATAGCTAATAGAAAGTTTCTTATCGGCTTTTAACAAGGACTCATAAGCTTTAAACTTAGATTCTCCATTTATTTGTTTTATGGTTGGCCCAATTTTTAAATCCTTATTCAATTCGTCAATATCTACGTCACTTATAAGACCTGAATCCATTTTGTACGCAGGAAAACTTCCCTCGCTTGCTCCGATAACAAAAAGGTAATCATTTGGCTGTATAAAACTGTTATTATAATCTCCAATAAATACACTGTCCGAAACAATAGGCGGTAAACTCAGGTTTACTCCACCACAGGCATAATAAATCTCTAAGAACATTTTTGCATCGCATTCATAGCTTGCCAAAACCTCTTCAATTTCAGCTAACAGTGTGTCAAGTTTAGTAGATATTTGGCTTATAATTCTTGCACGATAGAAATCACCCTTATCGGAATAAATTTTAAATAGCGTATCTATTCTATCTTGTATCTTTAGATTCACAAAAACCTTGCGAACAAAATCGACAAAATCAGAGACGGTTCCGCAACATTTTCCTATTTCAGACAACTCTTGTAAAGATTGAATAAACACCGAAATTTCTTTACTTGCATAATTTTTTAAAGCAAAACAATCATGAATGCCCATTTTTAACATTTTGTTTTCATAGTCAAAAACATCTTGTAATAAAAGTTCGGAGAGTGGACTTTTTAAAAGTTCCATTTGAGATTTTGGGTCGTCTTTTAAAGTAGTTTCTAAAACCGATTTAATATATCTTACTACTAAATTATCCGAAAAGTTTTCACTCACATCAAAAAAAGCCGGAATATCATATTTCTTAAATACTTTATCTATTAAAGTTTTATAAATCTTTAAGTCGCTTGCTATTATAGTAAAATTTTTATATTTATCCTTGTTTAAAACGACTCCGTTTTTAATCTTCTTTGCAACGAATTCTATCTCATCTTCCAAATCATTGAATCTAAAAATTTCTACATAATTATTACTAGGTTTACCCGATACATTATCAAACAAATTCTCCGAAATTGTTTTTCTAGTTCCATCAAAGGAATTTGAGCATTCTATAATCTCTTTTGGACAACCCAAAACATCTGTTAAACTAATCAAATTACCGTATTCTTGCATTTTAAATAAATTACTATTAGATTTCCCACCATCACATACCGAAACGCTAACAGATATTGCACTTTCTAATATTTTAGAAAGCACAAAATTTATTTGAGGAGTAAAACTGTTATAACCTATAAAATAAAAATGTGTATCTGAAAAAGAATCCTTCTTAATTAAGCTAGCAAATAAGCTAAGTCTATTAAAACTATCTATATAATCGCCTTTTAAAAACTCTTCATATTTTTCATAAACAAGCTTAATCTCTTCCAATTTTTTATTTAAAATATTATTCTTTGAAACTGATTGAATATCGGTTGAAGTAACTAAACAACTTTTTAACATACTTATTGTTTCAAACATTACAAGGGCGAAGTCATCTTGTTTACAAGCTTTTTCAAAAATATCAAACTGATCATTATTTTCTAGTAATATTTTTTTCACGATAGAAATAGCGCCTGTTTTTGTTAAAATCTTATGTTTATCTCCTACTTTGTCAACAAATTTATTACTCAAACGAGAGAGGGTCATTACCTCAACGTCAAAAAAACACTTTTCTTTCAACTCTTTGAATATTTTCTGCTCACAATTAAGAGTCATCCTGTCAGGAGTAATAATTATGTGTTTGGCTTTACCATCACGAAAATTAGAGAGATCCGAAAACAATCTCCCGTAACAATCATCTATTACATTTCCATGATAAATCTTTAATTTCATTGCATCACCGTTTATATGCTATTATTTTAGCATATTTAAACGCTTTAACAAAATAAATCAATTATCTGTTTTAGTTTTCTTCTCAGAAACTTTTCCCAACAGTCCAAACTGTTCTACTTGATTTTCAAGCTCTTTTATTCTATTTTTCAATGTAATAATTTGAATATTAAATCTATTTTCACAATCCACCAATGCTTTGCGCTTTAACAATGCCACAAATCCGGCAAAAAGATTCGTTATGTCATTGTCTGTCAAACCACTTTTTCTCTTATAAAATTTTATAATATTATCTTCCTCTTCTTTTTTCATAAAAAACCTCTTTTGGAGTATATCCAAAATTAGCCCTAAGATACGTACATAAAAAATATAAATTAGCGGTTTTTTAAAAATTGTAGTATTTTTTCGACTTTTCGCATACATATTTTAAGAGGTATCTATGGCATTTATACATATAAAAAGCAAAGTCCCTGCAATAGTTTACATAGACGGCAATCCAATTGGAGAAATTAACAAGAAAAACCACTTCTGTTTAGATATAGAATCTCCTAATTGCTTTCTATTATTTGCACTTCCTTTCTCTAAATCAACCCCTATAACTTGTGCATTAGATTTGTCCACTTGTCACAAAAAGGAAGAAGAATTGTCAATAATTCCTTTTTATGGGAACCATTTTGATGTTTTACTTAACTTTTCTCAAAACTCATTTCAAATGCCTATAAAAGAATTAACTTACTTTTCAACAAAGGATATAAAAATACGCGTTTATGATTGTGGGACATGTTACCTTTGCGCTTACGTAGATGGCAGCTTAAAAACTAACATAAAAATAGGAGAGGGCTACACAAAGGCCCATATTGAAAATATAAACGAATACCATTGTATAATAACTGAGAAAACTGATGGCGCAAAACATGCGGTTATTCTAGACTCAGAACTTAATATAAAATTCAACGATGATGTTTCTTTGATAGAAAATACTGCTGATTACATCTCATTACTCTCTCCTCAAAATGATTTACTTGGGCATTCCAAAGTAACTAAAATTGGAAAAACTAATGAAACCTATTTTGTTTATGAAAATAATTGTCCGAAATACCTTCCTTTATCTTTAAGTGCATTAGGTCTTTTGCAATGCATTAAAGTAGGAAACTTGTCATTTTGTAAAGGTTTATTGTCAGAAAGTATTTCAGAAAAGGCAGATAGCTTAACAAATTACTTTGGAAATATTAAAAATATTTATTATAACTCGTATATTATGAATAAACAAAACTATACTATTGAAAACGAACAAGAATTTAAAAGTTTTTCCTTTGTAACCGATAATGGAAGAATCAAAGAAATAATAGAAGAAGATTTTGAAATCAAAATAGAACAGGACAAAACTTAAAATATGTAGATTTTATTTTTTATTTTTAATCGAAATAACTACTTTTAGTTGTATTATTAAGATAATTATTTTATACTAAACATATGGAAAATTTAAAACAGTTCTTTTTAAACAATTGGATTTGGTTTTTAGTGTCTTTGATTATATTGGTACTTATAATTATTGTTTTTTCTTCACGCAGAAGAGTTGTTAAAATGTACGACAAATATCTAGGAGTAAGGGTTCGCTCTAACATGACGGGTGGAGAATTTGCCCAATTATTAGCTTACAATTTAAACCTGCCCATATCGCTTGTAAAAATACCAGAGCTTCATTATGACTGTTACATTTCAAAAACAAAACAACTAGTAATGAGCCAGGCAGTTTGCGATACCGCCTCTATAACAAGTTTAGCAATTGTAGCACACGAAGTAGGACATGTTTTACAAGACGTTAATGGAAGTGCAAGTTTTAGATTTAATCACACTATGAGAAAAATTACTGGAATAACAAATAAGTTTGTTTTTCCTTTATTAATTGCTTCTTTGTTTTTCTGGATATTCAAATGGCCAGAAACCACCGCTTGGTTAACAACTCTTACAATTGCAGGAATTTTATTTCTGTTAAATTTAATAGCAAAATTTTCACATATTCCAATAGAAAAAAATGCAACTTCAAAGGGTTTTTATTTATTAAAAGAATATGCAGAGATGACAAAAAGCGAGTTTAGACAAGCTCACAAACTTCTAAAAGTAGCTGGAACAACATATCTTGCGCATTTCTTTGATGACTTTTTTATGTTAGACAGAGTTAAAAGATATTTATATAGGACTTACTCATAGAGGTAAATTATGTGGGGATTATATTGGCAATATTATATAATGGGTCTTGTTCTTCTGCCGGGAATTATTCTCGCAGCTATCGCACAAGCAAAAGTTTCATCAACATATAATGCTTTTAGTAAAATAATATGTAAAAAAGGTTATACAGGTGCCCAGGTGGCAAGAATAATCCTGGATAGTATAAACATGCAAGATGTACAAATCCAAAAGATTGGTGGGCAATTGAGCGACAATTACAATCCTAAAACAAAGATAGTTTCATTATCTGGTGGAGTACACGATAGTCAAAGCGTAGCAGCGATTGGAATAGCAGCACATGAAGTAGGAC
>Ga0265294_10008037_pt1 | contig 12397 bp, 9 predicted proteins | sample MunlanPumphouse3_FD_192504 | JGI IMG/M metagenome (GOLD analysis project Ga0265294, IMG submission 192504) | Groundwater microbial communities from a municipal landfill in Southern Ontario, Canada - Pumphouse #3 | ecosystem: Environmental > Aquatic > Deep subsurface > Groundwater | place... | reverse complement strand
AGCACGCGCTTGTTGGGTGGGTCCACTTTGCGCAGCTCGCTCATCACCGCCCGGATATTCTTTCTGGCCGCGATGAAAAACACCTCGTCATCCACCTCGATGACGGTGCTCCCCTCCGGGATGATCGCCTTGCCCTGCCGGAAGATTGCCGCGACACGAGTCTGTATCCCGGGCATGTGATCACGCAGGGTGCGCAACTCATGCCCCACCAGCGGCCCGCCATGATAGGCGCGCACTGCCACGAGCTGCACCCTGCCACCCGCAAAATCCAGCACCTGCAATGCGCCCGGGTACTCGATCAACCGCTGGATGTAGTCGGTGACCAGTTGCTCGGGGCTGATCAAGACATCGACGGGCAGCGCTTCCTGGGTGAACAGCTTCGGTTGGTTCAGGTATTCGACCGCACGCACGCGGGCGATCTTGGTCGGCGTGTGGAACAGGGTGTAGGCCACCTGGCAGGCCACCATATTGATCTCGTCGCTGTTGGTGACCGCGATGATCATATCGGCATCCTCCGCCCCTGCGCGCTGCAGCACGTCCGGATGGGAGCCGTACCCGGTCACGGTACGGATGTCCAGCCGGTCCTGCAGGTCGCGCAGGCGGTCCCCGTCGATATCAACGACGGTGATGTCATTGGCCTCGCTGGCCAGGTTGTAGGCCACGGAAGAGCCCACTTGGCCTGCACCCAGGATGATTATCTTCATAAAAACAGGCTGAGGAGTTGGGAGTTACGAGCAGCAAGCAGCAAGACGAGGTCCTTGGTCACTTGTCGCTCGTGATCTGTTTGGGATCGATCCCCAGGGCGCGCAGTTTGCGATACAGGTGCGTCCGCTCCATGCCCACCTGCTTGGCCAGCTTGCCGATGCTGCCGCCCGTTTCCTGCAACTGATGCTCCAGGTATGCCCGCTCGAATTCCTCGCGCGCCTCGCGCAGCGGCAGATTGAACGATATCGGCGCCAGCGCTGCAGGCACGGCGGCCGTCGCCGCGACATTCGCTGCCGACGCTGTCGAGCGTTGCTGCGCCGGCGGGCTGCCGATCGCCGCCTCTATCTCTTCGACGGTGATCTCTTCGCCGCTGCCCAGAATCAACAGGCGCTGCACCAGATTCTTCAGTTCGCGGATGTTGCCGCGCCAACTGTAATTGCGCAACCGGTTCTGCGCCGCCACGGAAAAATGCCGATAGGGCAGATTCTCCTGGTTCATGAAGAGATTGACGTAGTAGTTCAGCAGGTCGGGCACGTCCTCGGCACGCTCGCGCAGCGGGGGAACGCGCAACGGCACGACATTGAGCTTGTAATACAGATCGTCCCGAAATTCGCCGGTCCGCACCTTTTCCTCCAGGTCGTACCGTGTGGCCGCCACCACGCGCACATCGACCCGTACCGGCTCGCTGCCGCCAACCCGCAGAAACGTCTGACTTTCCAGCGCGCTCTGCAACTGCGCCTGGGTCTGCAGGTCCATGTCGCCCACCTCGTCCAGGAACAGCGTGCCGCCGTTGGCCTGTTCCAGCCGCCCATAGCGGATCTTGCCGCCCTCTTCGCTGCCGAACAGTTCCACGGCCGAATTTTCGCGGGCGATGGAACCGACCCGCACCTCCACGAACGGCCCTTCGCGACGCGCACTGTTGGCATGCAGATAGCGCGCGAGGGTTTCCTTGCCGCTGCCGGGCTCGCCCGTGATCAGCATCCAGGTGTCATGCTGCGCAACCCGCCGGGCCTGGTCCCGCAGCCGCTGCATGACAGCGCTCTTGCCGATCGGCTCGATGACGGGCTGGGCCTGCTGGCGCAAGCCGATGTTCTCCCGATACAGCTTGTCCGCCTGCAGGGCGCGCTCCACGGTGAGCAGGAGCTTGGCCAGGGACAGGGGCTTCTCGATGAAGTCATAGGCGCCCAGGCGCGTCGCCTCGACCGCCGTCTCCACGGTGCCATGGCCCGACATCATGATCACCGGGCAGGGCAGCCCGCCCGCCTCGGACCACTGCTTGAGCAGCGTGATGCCGTCGGTATCCGGCATCCAGATGTCCAGCAGGATCAGGTCCGGACGCCGCGCACGGCGGGCGCGCTGGGCGCTCTCCGCGTTTTCCGCGACGCTCACTTCATAACCCTCGTCCTGAAGGATCTCGCGCACGAGGTTGCGGATCTCCGGTTCGTCGTCCACAACCAGGATGTGGTGTCCTGCCATATGCTCCTCCCGCTGCTAATGCTCTGACGTACGGCTTCAAAGGCCGCAGGACTCAGCCCGCCTGCGGCTCGCCGCGCTCCGTGCCCGTATCCGCCCAGGATCTGGCCGCGGCCGCATGGCCACCGGCGGCCCCCAGCAGCGGCAACCGAATGGTGATGCGCGCGCCGCCCTGGGGCAGATTCTCGCCCGTAATGACGCCGCCGTGCTCTTCCACGATCTTTTTGACGATAGCCAATCCTAGTCCGGTTCCCTTGTGCTTGGTAGTGACGTAGGGTTCGAAGATCTGTCCCAGCATGTCCTCGGGAAAACCCGGTCCGTTATCCTCGATACACAGTTCGACCCGCGGCAAATCCGCGTCCTGCACACACTGCGTGCTGACCGTCAGCATCGCATCGGGCTGGCCCGCTATCGCCTCGACGGCGTTCTTGATCACGTTGTGCAGCAACTGGCGCAATCGGCCAGGATCGGCCTCCACCCGCGGCATTTCCTGGCACAGATGCTCCACCAGATGCACCGGTGCGTCCGCGCCTCGATAAAGATCCAGCACCTCGCTGACCAGGCGATTCAAGTCCAGCGGTCCGAGCTGGAGTTTGGGCGCGCGCGCGTATTCGGCGAAGGCGTTGACCATCTCCTTCATCGTCTCCACCTGCTGCACGATGGTGTGCGTGGAGCGGTCGAGAAGCTCTGCGTCCTTCGCCTCCATGGTCCGCAGATACTTGTGCCGCAGGCGTTCCGCCGCCAGTTGGATCGGCGTCAGGGGATTCTTGATCTCGTGGGCCAGACGCCGCGCCACCTCACCCCACGCCGCGTCACGCTGGGCCTGGATCAGCGCGGTTATGTCATCGAACACGATGACATGACCTGCCGGGCGGTCGCCGGTACCGGGCAGCGACGTGCCCCGGCACATGAGGATCTGCCGCCCGGCAGGACCTGGCAGCGTAATTTCTTCGCGCCACTCCCGCCCGTGAACCGGCAGATGGGCCTCCGCGACGGCAATGAAATCGCCCAGCATCGGCTGCTCCGCCGCAATCGCGCGCAGGGAAGCGCCGACATGTTGCGTCAGATCGATGCCGAACACCTGCCCCGCCGCCGCGTTGGCCATGCGCAATGTCGGTTCTTCGCCGATGTCCAGCACCAGCACGCCGGAAGACAGACGGCCCAATACCGCCTCCAGATAAGCCTTCTGGCTTTCCGCCTGCTCACGGCTGTGCTGAACGTCGGCGCGGGCCTTGGCGATCCTGCGGGTCATCTCATTGAAGGACTGCACCAGGAACCCGAGATCGTCATGGCCGGCCGGGGGCAGGCGCTTGTCGTAATTGCCCGCTGCCACGGCACGCGTCCCTTCGGCCAGTTCCCGGATGGGGGCCACAAGACGCCGTGCGGAGAAAAACGCGCCCCAGACGGCGGCCAGCACACTGAACAGCAGCGCCAGCGAGAGGGTGAGCGTGAAACTGTATTTCAGCGGACCGCGCAGATACACCAACTCCTTGTACTGCGCATAAGCCGATTGCACGCTGGTCGCTTTCTGGTCCAGACGCTCCGGCACTGGGAACAGCGCCTGCAGAAACCGCACCCCCGGATCCTGACTACTAGGCGGCACCAACACCGCCGCCCGGACATGAAGACCTGCGTCGCGGATCGGATCCAGGCTTGCGTAGGACCCTCCCTGGCGCAACTGTAACAAGACGCCTTCGGTCGGGAGATTCGGGATGATGGCCGCCGTGGGCTCTGCGCTGCTGGACGCGATGACTCTGCCATTCTGGGCCAGCAGAATAAGCTCCGACGCGCCGCTGCGGCTGCGCAGATCGTTCAAGGCCAGGGCGGCCAGGGCGTCGGGCACATCGATCAACTCCGCGGCCAGCATCTGGGTTTGCCGCAGCGCATCGCGAATGCGGAAATCCAGGGAACTGCGGCCCAGATCGAGCGCGTCTTCCAGCGCCTGCTCGACCCGCACGTCGAACCAACTGTCGATGCCGCGATGCAGAAACTGCAGGGAGTAGTAATACACCACGGTAACCGGCACGACAGCGAGGAGCACGAACGTGATCACCAGGCGCAAGGTCAGGCGGGCACCGGCGACGCGCGCCCTGTGCTGGCGCAGGAGCCGGTAGAGACTGCCGCCGATGAGCGTGATCAGCGCCGTGAGCCCGAGCGCATTGAGCAGCAGCAGCCACGAATACAGGCGCCCGAACTCCGCCGAGTCCTGGGTGGCGATGCTCAACAGGTGCAACGACACCAGGAGCAGCACGAAGAGCGCGCCCACCGGTATTGCACCGGAGATCAGGCGAAGCAGGAGTTTCATGGTCCCTGTCGTCTATTCACGCACCTGCGAAGCGACATCCCGGATGTCCTGTCACACGCGCCTTGGATCGAGATAACGCCGCAACCCGCCGAACGATGAGACACCGGATATCCCACGGTTTCAAAGTTCCCACGCATACCAAGCGCTGCTCGCCCGCCAGCTTGGCGACAGGTAGGCAAGCACCCGGAGCGGCGCCGGCAGCGCCTCGATATCCAGGCGCGCCCGCAAACGGGCCATATATCCTTTGCCCTCGGTCAGCAGCTTGCGGTCAAGCACAGGCAAATCGTTGATCACACCGACGGCCGCGATAGCGGCACCGCGGCTGGGATAGCTCTGCTGCGCGCGCGTGTTCAGGTTGGTGACCAGATACCGCTCGGAAAGCGCATGGTATTCGAGGCGGTAGCGCTGGCGCAGGCTCGCGATCCGCTCGTTCCACAGGTACCGGCGCGGCCGGTACACCTCGATATCGATCTCGATGGTAATGGGCACGCCGCTCTGCAATGCATCCACCACCTCCTCGCCGAGCCGGATATCGATCCAGGCATCGAGCTGGTATACCTCATTCACCAACTCCGTATGCGCCTCGTGCACCGCGAACTCTTGACCGAAGGCCGGCCCCGCGATGAGACCCGCCGGCAGGAAGCAGCAGACGAACAGAAGGAAGGCAACGGATGTTTTCCGTTTTCCGGACCAATCGCTAAAACCGCAACCTTCCATCTTCGTCATGCCGCCAGGTGCTTCTCGATGCTGGCAAAAAAGAAACCGTCCATTCCTTCCTCACCGGGAAGAACCTGCCGCCCGTGAGTACATGTCGTCCCCCAAAAGGCCGGAATCCTCTTCTCCCGCGCATCATCGTGGCGCGCCAGAAACGCCCCGATCTGCCACTCGTTCTCGGCGCGCAGTACCGAGCATGTGACATACAGCAGCCTTCCGCCCGGCGCAAGCAACGGCCAGAGCGCGTCGAGAATCGCCCCTTGCTGCTCGGCCAGGACCGGTATGTCGCCCTTCTTGCGCAAGACCTTGATGTCCGGATGCCGGCGGATCACACCCGTCGCCGAACAGGGCGCATCCACCAGGATGCGGTCGAAGGGCGTGCCGTCCCACCACTCCTGCGGCATGCGCGCATCCCCGTGTATCAGGCGCGCTCGCACACCCGAGCGTTGCAGGTTCTCTGCCACCCGCAGCAGGCGCCCCTGATCGATATCCAGGGCGACCATATCGAGCGCGGGCTCGAGCTCCAAGATATGGGTGGTCTTGCCGCCGGGCGCAGCGCAGGCATCCAGCACCCGCATCCCCCTCTCGGCTCCCAGCAGGGCGGCGGCCATCTGTGCGGCGGCGTCCTGTACCGAAACCACACCCTCTGCAAATCCGGGCAGGCGCTCCACATCCATCGGCGACTCCAGCACCACCCCCTGTTCGGCGTAGCACGCAGGCCGGGCGGCAATGCCGGCGTCCGCCAGTACCTGTAAATAGGCGTCCCGGGTGGTCCGCGCGGCATTGACCCGCAAGGTCATGGGAGGGCGCTGATTGTTGGCCGTCATCAAGGCGCGGTAATCGTCCGGCCAGTCCGCGCGCAGCAGCGCGTACAGCCATTCAGGATGCGCGAGCGCCACCCCCTCACGCCGGTCCACCAGGGCCAGCAATCGCTCCCGCCCCCGCAAAAACCCCCGCAGAACGGCATTCACCAATCCCGCTGCCCAGTCCTTGTTGAGGAATCGTACCGCCTCTACGGTTTCGTGGACTGCGGCGTGCGGCGGCATATTGAGAAAAAGAAGCTGATACAGGCCCGTCAGCAGCAGATTGCCCACATCCGCATCCCGCGCCTTGAGCGGCTTGCGCAACAGTTGCGCCGCGAGGGCATCGAGCCGCGGATACCAGCGCAACACGCCGTAACAGAGTTCCTGCACCAGTGGGCGGTCGCCCGGCGCCGCCTCTCTAAAGGCGGCCGGCAAGGCGGCCGAAAGAGACCTGCCCTCGGCGGTGACGCTGGTGATGGTCTTGGCCGCAAGGGCCCGGGGATTCATGGACAGGATCGATCCGCTGAGTTGAAAACAACAATTTTAACATCTTTACAACAAAAAGCGGATTGTGCGGCCAAAAAGCCACACTGGAGCGCGATCCCGCTGGGAAGCGGGCAGCGCCCGTGTCAAGCGTTCGGGGAATCTCCGAGCCGGACGCCGGACAGGGAACGGGCGTTCAGGAAGTCCGCTACGCCGAGCGGGCGCCCGCCCGGGAGCTGCAGTTCGAGGAGGCGCAGCACTCCTTTGCCCGTGGCCACGTCGATGCCCTCGCGGCTGGCGGCAATGACGCTGCCCGGGGCGGCGCTCGTGTCCTGCTCCAGCGCACGGGCGCACCAGATGCGCAGCGTGTCGCCGCCCAGCGTGGTGTAGGCCACGGGCCAGGGATTGAAGGCGCGCACGGCGCGGGCCACTTCATCCGCGGAGAGAGACCAGTCCAGCAGTGCCTCCGCCTTTTCGATCTTGGGGGCGTAACAGGCCAGGGCGTCGTCCTGGGGTATCGGCGTGATGGTGCGCCGCTCGATCCCGGGCAGGGTATCCACGAGCAACTGTGCTCCCAAGGCGGCCAGGCGGTCGTGGAGTTCCGCCGCCGTTTCCTCCGGCCCGATGGGGCAACTGGCCTTGGCGAGCATCGGCCCGGTATCGAGCCCCTCGTCCATCTGCATGATGGTGACGCCGGTTTCCCGGTCCCCCGCCTGGATGGCGCGGACGATGGGTGCCGCCCCGCGCCAGCGCGGCAGCAGCGAGGCGTGCACGTTGACGCAGCCGAGACGCGGCGCGGCCAGTACCGGGGCAGGAAGGATGAGGCCGTAGGCCACCACCACCATCAGGTCCGCCCCGAGGCTCGCGAGCTGCCGCTGCGCCTCGGCGTCCCGCAGACGCTCCGGCTGGAACACGGGAACCCCGTGTTCCAGCGCCAGGGCCTTGACGGGACTCGGCCGCAGCTTGCGGCCACGCCCGGCGGGCCGGTCCGGCTGGGTATAGACCGCGCAAACCTCATGGCCCGAGCGGAGCAGGGCCGCAAGCGTGGGAACGGCGAATTCGGGGGTGCCGGCAAAGATGATCTTCACGGGATTACATCCAAAAAAGCCGCGCCTTCGGGGCTGTTGACGGGCGGGTGCGCGGACTTTCGCGTAGTTGTTCTGGGCAAGGTCCCGCCACGGATCAAAACATAACAGGAAAGAAACTTTGGATCGAGCGCCAGGGTCTCGGTCGCCCCTGCAGGATATGGGATCTAAATTGCCGGCCGCCTGTGCGGTGCGCTCGGCGACTCGGCGTGGCGCGCTGCCTTTTCCAGCTTTTTCCGCACGCGCTGGCGCTTCAACTCCGACAGATAATCCACAAACAGCTTGCCGTCCAGGTGATCCAGCTCATGTTGGATGCACACCGCCAGCAACCCGCCGGTCTCCAGTTCAAAGGGCTTGCCATCGCGATCCAGCGCTCGCACCTTTACCCATTCCGCACGCCGCACCGTATCGTAGTATCCGGGAACGGACAGGCAGCCCTCTTCCATCTCCTCTTCGCCCCGGCGCTCCAGGATCTCCGGGTTGATCAGCACCAACGGCGAATCCTTGGCCTCCGAAACGTCGATCACCACCACGCGCTTGGCAACGTTGACCTGGACGGCCGCAAGACCGATGCCCGGCGCCGCATACATGGTTTCGAACATGTCGTCGACCAGCCGGCGGACCCCGTCATCCACCTGCTCCACCGGCAGCGCCTTGTTGCGCAGCCGCGGATCGGGATAGTGGAGTATGTCAAGGATAGCCATGTGAATTCCGTCAACGTATTCCAAGTACTTAGAGCATAGCCTGCGGTACGACGATCATACTGGACAGCGGTCCCGATGCGCCACACTTTGAGTAGTGAGGTTTTTCCGTTACACTCCGCCAAACCCCTGAGCAGAGGGCAAACATGCTAACAAGAAAGTTATTGGGACTCTTTCTTTCCCTGTTACTGTGCAGCGCCCTTGTCGCGGACGACAGCGCCGTGCTGAATCCCAAGCATCCGGAACGCTATGTAGTGGTGGAAGGAGACACGCTATGGGACATTGCGGCACGTTTCCTCCGGGATCCCTGGCTGTGGCCGGAAGTCTGGCACGCAAACCCCGAGATCGCCAATCCGCACCTGATCTACCCCGGCGACATCATCAGCCTGGTCTACGTGGACGGCAAACCCCGGCTTACGCTCCAGCGCACCGGCCGGCCCACAGTGAAGCTCTCGCCCCAGGCCCGCGTCGAGTCGCTGGATACCGCCATTCCCACCATCCCGACGGACGCGATCAAGCAATTTCTCAGCCGCACGCGGATCGTAACGGATGAGGAGATTGCGCAAGCACCATACATCGTCGAGAGCGCCGAGGAACACCTCGCTACGGCCGCAGGCCACCGCGTCTACGTTCGCGGCCTCAACTCCTCAGACCGTACCCGTTTCGGGGTGTTCCGCACCGGCGAGATCTACCGCTCCCCCAGTTACAAGGAGCCCCTTGGGCGAGAGGCGGTCTATCTCGGCGAAGCGCGCGCGCAGCAGTTCGGCGATCCCGCCACCTTCATGCTGACCAGCTCGACCCGGGAGTCGCTCATCGGCGACCGCCTGTTCCCCCTGGATGACGAGATCATCCCGCACTTCGTGCCCCACGCACCGCAGCATCCAGTGGAAGGGCATATCATCTCGGTCCTCGATGGCGTGTCCCAAATCGGCCAGCATCAGGTGGTGGTGGTGGACCTGGGAGCGCGCGACGGGATGGAGCGCGGACATGTCCTGGCCATCCACCAGGCCGGCCCCATGATCCGCGATACGGTCTCGGACAAGCGGAACGAACTGGTCAAGCTGCCCGACGAACGCGCCGGCGTGCTCATGATCTTCCGCACCTTCGAGCGCGTCAGCTATGCGCTGGTCATGAACATCACCCGGCCGGTCCACGTTCTGGACATGGTGCGCAATCCATAGTGTAAGTGCGCGATGGGCCGGTGACGCCGACAGGAGACCGGCGTCACCGCCCGCTTCCGGGGGATGGCAGCGCAAGGGCTCGCAACCGCCAGGAAGGAACTCCCAATATCGCCATGAAGGACATCGAATACTGGCTTGCCTTGCTACGCGCCCCGGGCATCGGACCTGTCACCTACCGCTCGCTCCTCTCCCGTTATGACACACCGCGCGCGGTCCTTGCGGCCGACCGGCAGGAACGGGCCTCCTGGGGCGTGTCCGCCGCAACCCTGGCCTACCTGGAAAATCCCGCTTGGGATGCGGTGCAGGCCGACATGGAGTGGCTGGAACAGCCGGGCAATGAGGCCATCACTCTCCATGACCCCGCCTATCCGGCGCTGCTCAGGGAAATTTCCGATCCTCCTCCCGTGTTGTTCATACGCGGCAACAAGGAAATCCTTGGCAATCCCCAAATCGCCATGGTCGGAAGCCGCAACCCCACCGCAGGCGGCAGACAGAATGCGCGGCAATTTGCCCGGGAACTGGCCGCGGCAGGCTGGACCATCACCAGCGGGTTGGCGCTGGGCATCGACGCGGAGAGCCACCGCGGAGCGCTGGAAGCCGGAGGCATCACCATCGCGGTCGCGGGCACGGGCCTGGACCGCGTATATCCGGCCAGCCACAAGGAACTGGCCCACCAGATTGCCCGGCAAGGCGCACTGGTATCGGAATTCCCGCCCGGCACCGGCCCCAAACCTGAGCACTTCCCCCGCCGCAACCGCATCATCAGCGGGCTGAGCCTCGGAACCTTGGTGGTGGAAGCGGCATTGCGCAGCGGGTCCCTCATCACGGCCCGCCATGCCGCGGAACAGGGACGGGAGGTCTTCGTGCTCCCCGGCTCGATCCACAATCCACTGTCCCGCGGGTGCCACGCATTGATCCGCCAAGGGGCCAAGCTGATCGAAAATATTCCAGACATCCTGGAGGAATTCGGCCCGCTGCTTCCCCCCGTCGACGCCACCGCCCCTGCGGCACCGGCAGAGATTGCCACGCCGGATCACGAGCAACGACGGGTCCTGGAATGCATCGGGTTTGAACCCACGACCATCGATGCGGTCGTAGAACGGAGTGGATTGACGGCGGAGAGAGTTTCCTCCATCCTGCTGGTACTGGAATTGCATGACCATGTGGCATCCATGCCCGGTGGCACGTATGCACGGGTCAGCAAGAGGGTCTGAGAATGAAAGAAAACGTACTCGACGTACTGATGTATCTGTTTGAAAACTACTTATATGATGAATCGGACCTCGAACCAGACCAGGAAACCCTGAAGGTGGAGCTCCTGGAAGCGGGTTTTCCGCGTACGGAAGTGAACAAGGCCCTCGAATGGCTGGAGGCTTTGGCCAGCCAGCAACTGGACCCCGTCCCCTCCCTGCAAACCGGCCGTTCGATCCGGGTGTTTTCGGAAAAGGAGACGGCCAAGCTGGATACGGAGTGCCGCGGCTTCCTGATGTTCCTGGAACAATCCGGCATCCTGACGCCGGCGAACCGGGAATTGGTGATTGACCGCGTCATGGCTCTGGAAACCGAAGAGATCGACCTGGAACAACTCAAGTGGGTGATCCTGATGGTCCTTTTCAACCAACCGGGACAGGAGGCGGCCTACGCCTGGATGGAGGACCTGGTGTTCGATCACGTAGGGGGACCGCTGCATTAGGAGCGCCCGGAAGCCGCCGACTCTGTCCACAGTGCCGGCCCATGCTGCGGAAGCGCCTCCCCTCCACCATAAGCCGGCACCCGCCCGGTTGCCCGATCTCATGGTTTCCAGCCGATGACTCACTGCTAAACTGGAACCCTTAGGCAGCGCCTGCCGCGTTCGGCAGCCTGCCGAACAATGCGGATTTTCGACTATTGCGGCTCCCTTGTGTGAGGATATGAGCAAGAACCTCGTCATCGTGGAATCTCCGGCCAAGGCCCGGACCATCAAGAAATACCTTGGCAAGGACTTCGAGGTAATGGCCTCCTACGGCCATGTGCGCGACCTGGTGCCGAAGGAGGGCGCGGTGGATCCCGACCGCCACTTCGCCATGCGCTACCAGATCATCGACAAGAACGAAAAGCACGTGGACCAGATCGCCAAAGCCGCCAGGAAAGCCGAGGCACTGCTGCTCGCCACCGACCCGGACCGCGAGGGCGAGGCCATCTCCTGGCATCTGACCGAGATCCTGCGCGAGAGGAAACTGCTCAACGGCAAGCCGGTGCGCCGCGTGGTGTTCCACGAGATCACTCAGCGCGCCATCCAGGAGGCGATCGAGCATCCCCGCGACCTCTCCATGGAACTGGTGAACGCCCAGCAGGCCCGCCGCGCCCTGGACTATCTGGTCGGCTTCAACCTGTCGCCGCTGCTGTGGAAGAAGATCCGCCCCGGACTCTCCGCCGGCCGCGTGCAAAGCCCCGCGCTGCGCATGATCGTGGAGCGCGAAGAGGAGATCGAGCGCTTCCAGCCGCGCGAATACTGGACCATCGAGGCCGACGCGGCCAAAGACGGACAGAGCTTCGTAGCCAAGCTGGTCCAGCATCACGGCAAGAAGGTCGAGCAATTCACCATCACCGACAAGGACACCGCGCAAAAGGTCACCAAAGAACTCGTCAAGACGGCGGGCGGCAAGCTCGTGGTCGCGGAGGTGGAAAAGAAGCAGCGCAAGCGCAATCCGTCCGCGCCCTTCACCACCTCGACGCTGCAGCAGGAGGCCTCGCGCAAGCTCGGCTTCTCCGCGCAGCGCACCATGCGCATCGCGCAGCAGCTCTATGAAGGCATCGACATCGGCGGCGGCGCGGTGGGCCTCATCACCTACATGCGTACCGACTCGGTCAATCTCGCCCAGGAGGCCATCAACGAGATCCGCGGCCTGATCGCCGCTCGCTATGGCGCGCACAACCTGCCCAAGAGCCCGCATCTCTACAAGACCAA
>Ga0265294_10008036_pt1 | contig 12398 bp, 4 predicted proteins | sample MunlanPumphouse3_FD_192504 | JGI IMG/M metagenome (GOLD analysis project Ga0265294, IMG submission 192504) | Groundwater microbial communities from a municipal landfill in Southern Ontario, Canada - Pumphouse #3 | ecosystem: Environmental > Aquatic > Deep subsurface > Groundwater | place... | reverse complement strand
TCAAATTCACCACTGTATATTGCAGAAACGCAGAATGTATAATCTCCGAAATCTAACTATGTTTCATAAGCAGTAACAGGAGTTGTCATAACTGCATATAATTCGCCGTTATTGTAAATATTATAACCTGTAACACCTTCTTGAGCAGGAGCTGTCCAATTAATAATAACGACATGATTATTGTCTGTAGTGATAACATTAACATATTCAGGAGGTAATATAACAAGTGTTATTGTTGCATCTGCAGCTTCTTCACAACCGTCATAGATTGGAGTAACAGAATATATATAATCAACACCAAATTCTAATGCTTCATCATAATCCGTATAATCTAAATCAGTAGGAATATTTAATCCGATTTCGACACCGTCTCTGAAAATTCTAAATCCGGTATAAGGTGTGTCACCGTCTGGAGCTGTCCATGTTAATTCAGTTGTTTTAACATCAACAGTACCTTGAACAGCCAACAAATTTGTAACAGGGTCGCCACAAATATTCAATGATGCACACACAGCAGCTGATTCGCAACCATCTGTATAAACAGCACTTACACAATAAGTATAGTAACCAAAGTTGATATAGCTTTCTGTATAATGTTTATTGATAGTAGAGCCGACAAAGCCGGTTCCTTCGCGGAAGACATTGTAATATGCTACATTTTCTTCTTCTTCGACATTCCATGTCAAATAGATTTCGTGTAAATCGGCATCATTAGCTATTGTAAGGTCAAATATAGGTTTACAAATTTGTACATCTACGCAAACAGGAGCAGCAGTACATACACTACCATCTGCAAGTTCGTAAACAGCTTCAACACAATATTGATAATTTCCAAAATCAACATTCAAATCTGTGAAGGTAGTTTCTCTTACAATTCCCATATACGCGCCATTACGATATACTGAATAACCGTAAACGGTTGCCTCAGGAACGATTTCAAGTTTAGGACTTGCAAATCCTAAATCAATAACATTCATACCGTCAACAGCTTGCGGTTTCAGGTTAGCTAAATCAAAGTCACCTGTTTCATCGAAATCGACGAAGCCGGTAATAGCCCAGTTTACAGGAGTAATTAAATTCTCCAACATTACTGAATTATAGTTAGTACCATCTGTAGACAACAAGTTACTATAACCATTAACAGCTGCATCAGTAGTATACCATAATAAAGTTTCATCTGTACAATTAATAGCTTTAACAGCAATAATTAAATCTTTGGTATTGTCTATTATATGAGTTGTAGGCAATACGAAGTAATTATATTCATTAGGAGTTACATTATAGATAGTAGTAGAATAAAGTGGTGTAGCGGTATAATCATTATTTTCAGGACCGTCTGCAGCAGCTTCGTAAACTATTACTTCATAATTGATATTTGCTGATGTAGGAACAAAAGCGACTCTTGATAATTCCATATTCGGGAACATTGCCATATCTTCAGCTTGGAATCTAACGCCCATCCAAATATCAGTTAATCCCTGATTTTCAATAGCATAAGAACCAAATTCGCCACCATGATATCTCATTTCTTGTCCATAAGGAGCATCCCAATTAAGAATAACATCTTGGTTAACAAGTTCGTAATCTAAGTTTTTGATTGGATGACCACATTCTGCTTCCGGCATATTTGTAATTGATACCTCATCAACGCCTACGCCATAACCCCAACCAAGTGTTGCTTCAAATTTTATTCTAAATCTGTCGCTCGATTCCGGTAATACTATTGTAGCCATTGTCCAATCAGATATGTTATCTGTATATTCAGCCAACAGTGTCCATGTTTCTTCATCTGTATCATCGTAAACTGTCGAATAATATACTCTCAATTCATCTTGATCGCCACCCCATGTACGTTGTACATGATAGAATGATAATACAGGAATACGTGTTGCTTCTTCCAAATTGATTACAGGGGTTATCAAAGAAGAAACGCCGGTAGAGCCACCAACTGTAAAGTTATAGTTACCAACAGCAGCAGCAGATGGATTACCATACCATGCACCTTGATCTATTGTCCAATATACCCCGTCTTCGCTAACTGTTTCCCAACATGCAGGAACGCCATTTTCTACACCTTCAAAGAATGAATATTCATAAACATAGCACGGGGAAACGATACAACCTTGTAATGGGTCTGATTCTACAATTTCTTCGCCATAAGTATAAAGAGCTGTAACGCTGTAGCAATACTCTGTTACGAATTCAACTTCGGTATCGGTATAAGTAACGTCAGTAAGATTAGCAGCTAATAAAGTACCGTCTTTATACAAATTATATCCTATTAAATCTTCTTGAGTAGGAGCTGTCCAGCTTATTCCGATTTCCTGAACATTAAACTCTGTTGTAAATTGGAGGTCTGTTGGTGGATCAAAATAAAGCACTGTAACATCGGTACAAACTTGTGCAGAAGTACAACCAAAGTTGTAAACTGCTTCAACGCAGTAAGTATAGTCACCATTTTGAACATTTACATCTGTATAAAAAGTACCATTACTGTTACCTATTAATTCGCCATTACGATAGATATTGAAATAATAAGGAGGAGCAACGAGTTCGTATATACCTATAAGGTTTGGTGATTGTTGCATATTACCATAGAAAGCCAATTTACCGTTATATTTGCCGACGAAAGCACCGCCTGCTGTTCCACCGGAATAGCCAGGAGTTACACCTAAATTAGCAATCACACCATTTAATGTATTATTATGAATATCATATTGATATACGTCAACACCATTTGTCTGACAAAATAGTAATAAATATGGACCACCTTCAGTTTCGTTATCATAACCTGAGCCATAAGCACTTGTTGGGGTAGGAGCTGTAAACAATACATTACCTGCACGGTCTATACGATATAATGTAGCCCAGTTACCCACCCAGAAGCCATCATATTCAGGGTCATAAGTACAGTGACGAATAGTTCCGGCACCTGTAGAAACGGTAGAAATCAAAGTTTTATTTGCTAAATCTATACAAACAAGAGAGCTACCGGAGCCACAATAGAAATAAGTACCATCATAAGTTAAATCACGAACAGCTGCAGTAACGCCATCAACATCAAATCCTTCAACATATTCACATCTCATAGTATATTTTTCAAACCTGTGACCTGCAGCTGGTGAAGTTTGCCAGCTTGCGAGATAAATAAAGTTACCGTCAGTAGCTACGGCTTGCATACCGCCTGCAGTAGCAGTGAAAGCTTTAAGTAAATCCCATGCAGCCTTTGGACTTTCTGAGGTTGTTATAGCTGAAGGGTCAATATCAGCATTTTCATCAATAACAGGATTAGCTATATTATCAACAACGTCACCATTATTATTGTTTACGTATGGATTTGGTGTCCAAGTAACTGTAACTTCTCTTGCGGAAACAGTAGCAGCTACATCCAATGGAGGATTACAATATTGGTCTATAGCGATATTATCAATTGCTGCGCCATAACCAAAATCGGCAGTACCTTCAAATGCGATCCAATATGTATCTGTTAAATCAGGTAATAAAAGGAACTCTTCTGTCCATTCTTGTATTGAATTGTTGAAAGCAGATATTAAATTCCATTCACCATCGACAGCGTTTTTATAATATACACTAATTGTTGTCTGATCACCCCACCAATCTTTTTGATAGATATTGAATGTTAATGCAACTTGTTCATAGCTGCCAAGTGTAAATTGTGGAGACACTAATTTTGTAGAAGCTGTAGCACCTGTTTTATCTGGGAATAAAGCAAAATACTCACCTTCATAAGCAGCTGCAGGATAACTAGATATAGTAGTAGTTACAAATTGCCAAGGCATATCACCTGCAACAGTTTCCTGTGACCAGCACATTGGTATATAACCGGCGTTTTCAAAACCTTCAGCATAAGGAACATCAAACGTTGTACATGGGTCTGCAGGAATATCGATACATACTTGGTCGGTAGTATTAGAGATACAACCATCGCTATATAAAGCCTCTACAGCATAACAATGATTAGATTCCCAATCAAGGTCATAATCTACGTAGGAATAAGTAGTAATAGGTGCCGGAGTAATTAACAAACCGTCACGATAAACATTAAATCCCAACAATGTTTCGTTAACGCCGACAAAAGCCTTATCACCAGCTGAATAGACGACTACGTCATCTAAATTCAACCAGAATGCGTCTGTGCAGTTAAAATGGCGGAATGCGATATAAATAGTACCACTATAAGCTGTCAAATCGACTGTTCTTTCATACCATGCGCCTTGTTCATGCATACCTCTTTCACTTGCAGGATATTTAACGCCATTTTTGCTGGTTAAAGTTTCCTCAAACAACAGAGTAAAATCTGAAGGATTTATTCCTGTTGTAGAAATATATACGCCATAATGTTCATAGGCATAAGATGCGTCTTGAGCATTAATCCAATATGTTACATTGCCGCCGCTGATTGTTAATTGAGGAGTAACCAACCAGTTGTCCGGAGTTAAAGCACCTACGCCGTTAATATAAGAAGCAGAAGAAATACATTCGCCGTTATGACCGACAAAGATACCTTGACCATAAACAGGATTCCATAAATAGCCATCGCCATCAGCATCGATATTTGTCCAACCTGTAGGTATTGCACCTGTTTCAAAAGTTTCATTTAAGACTTCACCTTGAGGACCGCCGCCGCCGCCCGGTGTAAAATCTAATGTCCAAGCTAATGCAACATCATTCAAATTTTCGTGTATATGTTCGTTAAGCAGTTCAGCTGTAAGATTTTCAGGCATTGCGCAAGGAGTTGGACCGATGATGAAAGTAACATCAACAACAGGAGAGCCAACATTCGGTTCTGTTGAGAAGGTTACGTCAGCATAGAAAGTACCTTCTTCAGCCCAAGAGCCGTCCATTGTAAAATGAAGGACATAAGTTTCTCCCGGTTGTAAAGTACCGCTTGTTGTTTCAGCACTTAACCAACCTGTATTAAGAACAGCTAATTCATAAATGCCGATGAGGTTTGGTGCTTGTTGAAGGTTGCCGAAGAAGCAAACTTTGCCGTCATATTCTCCTACGAAAGCGCCACCGGAGATAGATGCATCATAGCCCGGAGTTGCAGCAAAGTCGAAGATAGGTGTAGATTCTATAACATTAGCAGCGATATTATATCTGTATACTAAAGCATTGCTATTAGGTTGGCAGAATAACAAGAGGTAAGGACCACCTTCTGTAACATTATCATAACCTGAGCCATAAGCACTTGAAGGAGCTGCGCCTGTAGTTACCACTGCGCCGGCACGGTTAATAAGATATAAATCTGTCCAGTTGCCTACCCAGAAACCATCATTTTCAGTATCATAAGAGCAGTGACGGATAGTAGAAACTGCGGTAGAAGTTGTAGAAATTAATGTTTTATTTGCTAAATCCAAGCAATAAAGATTACTACCTGAGCCGCCATAGAAATATGTGCCATCATAAGTTAGGTCACGGATTTGAGAAGCACCTGTTATATTAAATCCTTCTACAAAGTTAAGGTCTAAGTCATATTTTTCAAAAGAGTGACCTGCGGTTGGTGATGATTGCCAGCTTGTAAGATAGATATATTCTCCATCAGTTGCAACACCCTGCATACCGCCTGCAGTTGCAGTAAACGTAGCCACGAGATCCCAAGCAGCTCTTGCCTGTACTTCACCTTTATATTCAGTGATTGTCGGAGCAGCTTCTACGCCTGCAGCATAAATATTATTATTAGGATATACATTATTAATAATAGGAGCATCAAAATCGCCATCAGTATAATCAACATTCAAATCCCAATCAACAGGACCGTCTCCATTGTTAGTCAATGTAACTGCGGCATGACCGTTAACCATATAATCTGTTCTCACCACTAACTCTGTTGGAGCGACAACAAATGTCGGGGCTGTAATTTGGATATCAAGACGAGTGATAGGTTCAACAGCTGTAAAATTCTCAATAGTTGTTGAGTTATAACCTTCAGCGGAGGCAGTAACTACATATTCGCCGGTTTCCATTTCGAGAGCATATACTCCGAGGTTATCGCTTGTAGTTGTATAATCCATATAAGCACCATCAAAAGATATTGTGGCATTAGCTACAGGGCTGCCGGAGCCGGCATGTGTTACAGTACCGGAAACGATAGTATATATAGGTGTACGAACCATGATTTCGTCTAACACCACGCCATAACCATAATCATCTAAACCTTCAAAAGCTATCCAATATGTTGAAGTCAAATTAGGAAGATTTATTGTTTCCAATGTCCATGAAGAAATACTTTCGGTATACTCGGCAAGCAGATTCCATTCGCCGTCTATTGCATTTTTATAATAAACTCTCAGTTCATCTTGGTCGCCGCCCCATACAACTTGAGCATGATGGAAAGACAACACAGCTTCATTTGCAGAACTCAAATCGAACTTTGGCATAACAAGTTTAGTTACAGTACCTGTAGTAGCATGTACATAAGCAGCATTATAAGTACCGGAATATGGAGCGCTTGGATTAGAAGCATTAGTACGAACAATCCAACTGTGATTTCCATTTACATACTCTTGTTCCCAGCAAACAGGCAATCCGCCATTTTCAAAACCTTCAACAAAAGGATAAGCTGTATAGCCAAAACATTTAGTTACGAAATTTTTATATGAGGACCATGTACTTGAAGTTGTAGGATCACAAACAGCTTGAACGCCGACACTGTAATAAGTTCCATCATTCAAACCTGTGATAGTATAAGGATTTTCTGTAACAGGGATGATAACGCCTTCACCTTGTTCCTGACCTTCTTCAAGAAGTTCCACGTTCCAAGATTCAACAGAGCCACTTTGTTCCCAAGATATTGTTGCAGTTGTTTCGGTAAAACCTACAATTGTCAAATTAGTTGGTCGTGAACAATCGACAGCAACTGTACAAACTTCAAAATTCATATTATTTCTTATACTAACACGAGTACCTGTGGTAGGAAGATTTGCGGGAGTATATGGATCACTTCCATCTTTTTGCGTACGTAAAGAACAATTTTCCAAATCGGAATTTACATAGAATGTATTATTTGACGATGTTGTATATGCACCATTATTATTCATAAATACTACAACCAAATTACTACCATCATAAGCAAAAGGAGTATCAAATGTTACTGTCACCCAATAATTAGGGTCTGTATTTACAAATTCGATAGGACCTTCATAAACCAGTGTTAAATCTGCAAACGGCACCCAATCCGAAGTAGAAGCGAATTCTGCTTTATCTGTATTGCACAAATAGATTGACACAGGGTCTTTAGTTTGAGCTGTAGCATAAAAATACTGTACAGCCAAACTATTTATATCACCTGAGCCTGATGCTATTTCATCACCAAGATAAAGTTGCTGAGTATATGAATATTTATAAAAGGTATTAACAGGTAAACTATAAGTGCCGGTTGTACCTTCACCGACAGTATAATCGTTACAATCGGCGCCGGAAGAGATAGAGCCGCTCAATGTGAAAGCATCTACGTATGTGTAATACATAAAATTAGCATAATAATGTATTGCCACATATTTTGCTCCATCAGGAATAGCTGATTCATATAAACTCCATGTGCCATTGATTGAGTTAAATTGATCACCCCAAGTAAAATCTTCCAAATCAGTACCTGTCATAGAATAACCGACTTTAAGGTATTCTGAACTGGAGGCGGCTCTATGGTAAAAAGACACATTAAGATCTGTAGCACCATCAGCTATTTCAGGAGAAATTAAATATTGATTGTAATCACTTGTAGAATTATACGAAGAAAATCTAAAGCTATATGTACCTTCGTAAGCATACAAACTACTATGAGACATAGGATTTGATGCGCCTGAACCGTCGCCATAAATCATAGTCCAACATTCTGTAGGATAACCATCCTCAAAACTTTGCGTATAAGGTAATGCTGTCAGAGGATCACAGACAATTGGTTCGCTTTCCGTATATCCTGCTATCCACCAGTTGTAGTAATAAGCAGTTGTAAACATTGTTGAAGACGTTGCCCAGAAATCGTATGTAGTTCCACCTGCGGAATAATAATTAATTATATTCGATTTACCTTCAATACATGTAGCTTGTTCTGTTAGGCTTGCTGAAAAGACATAACCTTGAACAACATCATAAAACACTCCAAACCAAATTTCTTCAGTTCCTGTAATTGCAACCGGAGTATCGAGAGTCACAACATTTGTTGCGGATAAAGTCACATTCGTAACAACTTGATTTGCGACTAAAGTACCCGGGGTAAAAGTTGTCCCGTTATAAGAACCTCCGACATAGACTCTGACATTACATGATGTAAGCTCAGTTGGAAGCGATGAATGGCTGTAGGGATTAAATCTGATCTGCGTTAAATTCTGTCCGGCATAAGCTGCAAGGTCTGCTGCTTCAAAACGAGAATAAATACCTGCTTGCACAGCACCCATGGTAAACAAATGGTAAACGCTTTCGCCTGCCCATGTGAGCCAACCGTCCTTAGTGTTGTTTTCATAAACGACAGAACTCGGTTTAGCAGAGCTAAAATCCGGATTAATCTCTGAAGCTGTAATTGTTTCAACAGTGAGATTTTTCTGTCCAGCTCCTGCAACGTTCCCCGTTACAGAATTTTGTGCATGCGTAAATATTGGAATTAAGCATGCAATACTTAAAAAGAATAAAATTTTTCTCATAATTAGAAATTTATTGAATTATTATTATTTAATTATATCTCTCTATATATCAACTATTTAGTTAAAAATAAATTTATTTTAATCATGGCATTTCTCAACACCATAATTCATCATGCAAATATACAATTTATTTACAAAAAAGTGTTAATCTGAAAAAAAAAATAAACATCTGTTGATAATTTTCGCCCTAAAGCCACATTACATTGATTATCATGTATTTACACAGACTGTTTTTCTTGAAATTTATTTAATTTTCATTTATTTATAAAAATGATGGCAAGAAAGAAATATTTTTATCAACGTCATAGTTACAGTTCATTATTTTCATATAAATTTGCAATATTTTAATAGTAGTGATAACGATTCAATTTTTATACAAATGAGTTTAAAAAACATATCGATATTAGGTATCAATATTGAGTTGACCGAGATCAACAAATACACGTTAAAGGGCTTAAATATAGATATTTACATAAAATATTCATTTTATAAGGCAAGGTTTAACAATCAAGATTTATGTATTGTAGTATCCAATGACAGCAATGTACATACGCCACGAAAATACAGAGAAATTTTATCATGGTTTGAAGAAGTAGTCGGCATGCCGGTTGCCATTTATCTAAAGCAAATGAGTTATTATGAACGTGCAAGGATGATAGAGCAGGGTGTTTATTTTATCGTTTCCGATGAATACGCTTTTCTACCTTCTTTAATTATAAATTCCAAGATAAAAAAGCAAAGTAAAATAATTCGGCATTTTGCGCCGGCATCTCAATATTTATTTATATGGCTAATGCAAAATTCTAACATTAAATCATTCACGATAAACGACTTAACCGCCATAACTCCATACAATTATCTTGCTCTGTCTCGAGCTGTTTCCGAATTAGAAGAAAGACATATTTTAGAAAGCACGAAAGATAATAATAAGACCAAACACATTTCCATAGTAAAAGAGAGGAAACAGGATATATGGAAAAAGATTGTACCTTACCTGACATCTCCGATAAAAGAGATAATTTATGCTGATAAAATACCCGACATCAAATACTTAATAAGCAGTACAGATGCTTTATTTCATTATAATAATAAAACGCCACAAAAATCGAGTTGTATTGCGATATGGGAAAGAGATAAAAAGGTTGTAACCGAATGGAATGGCATAGAAGGTGATTATACAATAGAAATATGGAAATACCCTCCGTTTTTACCTGAAACAGATGAGAAATACGTAGACAGGCTTTCTTTATTTTTATCTTTTGGCAACAGATTGGGGAGCCAACAACATAAAGATATAGAAGACTTAATAGATGACAGTTTATTAGAATAATTTAAAATTAAAAAATCATTGTTTCAAACAATTTTTTTTGAGCACGAGTTCTAACAAGATTATGTTCGGGGTATTTTATTTTGTAATAAGTGTCGCCATTGATATAATCCATAAGGAATCTGAGGACTTGTTCAAATGTTATATATTTTGCGGAAAAGTCAAGGTATTTACATTCTATGTCGGTTAAAAAAGATTGTGTTTCAGACAGATAACCTGCTTTATAAGCCTCAAAAATATTTTTATCCATAGAAACGTTATCCAAGTTTGTATCGTCTTCAAGTCCTGTATTTGCATAAGAGCGTATTGCATCGCCGAAGTCGTTGAGGCAGGTACTGTTAAGCACTGTATCCAAATCGATTACGCACTCGACATTATCATTTTTATCAAAGAGGAAGTTGCTGATTTTAGTATCATTATGAGTAACACGAGTAGGGATAGTTCCATCTTCCACGAGTTTCCAAAAGTCGAGCATTTCTGTTCTATAATTTTCTATAAACCGGATTTCCTCTTTCACTGATTTACATCTGCCGAGCGGGTCGTTTTGCAAAGTAATGTCCCATTGATTAAAGCGAAATTTCATATTATGAAATCCGGGTAAAATATCGGTTAGGGGTTCTTTAAAATCCGCCAGCAATTTTTGGAATTTTCCAAGACCTTTAGCTCCTTTATATGCAAGTTCAGGGCTATCAGCTTTTTGATGGGTAACGGTATTTTCGATAAAGATGCACATTGTATAATACTCGCCGGCATCATCTAAGAAATAAAAAGAACCTGATGCAGCAGGTATCAAAGTCAGGGTTTCGCGCAGTGGGTTGCCGCCATATTCGGATATTTTCTTTTTAAGATGAGAAGTAACCTTATTAATATTTTCCATCATTGCAGGGATATTTGTAAAAATCGATTTATTTTTACGTTGCAAGATATAATTTGGAGTATCCGAACTTTTAGTTTTTACGACAAAAGTATCATTAATAAATCCTTCGCCTAAAGCGGACACGGATTTCACTTCATCAACATTGATAAAGTTGGCGATTATTTTTTCAAGATTTTCGTTCATAACAAAGATTAGAAATTCGATTAAACAAACAACGCCGCAGCTATAAAAATAGGCATTGCGGCGTTTCAGCGGAAAGCGAGGGATTCGAACCCCCGGTACCCCGAAGAGTACAACAGATTTCGAGTCTGCCCCGATCGACCACTCTGGCAGCTTTCCAATTTGGTTTGCAAAAGTAATAAATATTTTCGGCAGTTTAAAAAAAATAATTTAATTTTGCAAAAAATTTGTCCGACATGACTACAATCGAAGCAATAAAAGGATTAGAAGCAAGAATAGAAGCTTTAAGGAGGTATCTTTGACATTGATGCCAAGTCTGCCTCAATAGAAAATTTAGAAGAACAAACGCGAGCATCGGATTTTTGGAATGACACAAAAGCCGCAGAGAAATTATTAAGAGACATCAAAGATTTAAAATTCTGGGTTGATAAATATTCCGACTGTATCAGCAGTTATGAAGAATTAGTGATAACATCGGAATTTGAAGCAGAAGGTAGCTGTACGGAAGCCGAATTAGATAAAAGTTACAGCATTTGTTTAAAAAAGACAGATGACCTTGAATTTTTAAACATGCTTGGAGAAGATAGTGACAAGCTCAGTGCAATAGTATGTATTAATCCGGGTGCAGGTGGAACGGAAAGTCACGATTGGGCGGAGATGCTTATGAGGATGTACATTAGGTGGGGTGAGCGTAATAATTTCGTTGTCAAGACGTTAGATTATCAAGAGGGAGATGTTGCCGGAATAAATTCTGTAAGCATGGAATTTGAAGGAGACTATGCGTTTGGATATTTAAAAGGAGAGAACGGAGTACACAGGTTAGTAAGGTTATCGCCGTTTGATGCCAACAACCGCCGACACACATCATTTGCCTCTGTATATACTTATCCTGTTGTTAACGAAGACATTGAGATAGACATCAATCCTGCTGACATCAAGTGGGATACATTTAGGTCGGGTGGTCCCGGCGGGCAGAATGTAAACAAGGTAGAGACGGCAGTACGGTTGAAACACGAGCCATCAGGCATCATCATTGAATGTCAGGAAACGCGTTCTCAGTTGCAGAACAAAGAGAAAGCGATGACCATGTTAAAATCACAACTTTATGAGATAGAGATGCGTAAGCGGCGCGATGCGCAAGCGGAGATAGAAGGCTCAAAAAAGAAAATAGAATGGGGTTCACAAATCAGATCTTACGTCATGCACCCGTACAAAATGGTCAAAGACCTGCGTACAGGCTATGAAACCTCTAATGTTCAAGCTATTATGGATGGCGACCTTAATGAAATGATAAAATCGTATTTAATGGAATTTGGAAACAACTAAATATAAAATTATGGAACAGTATAGAATA
>Ga0265294_10008035_pt1 | contig 12399 bp, 8 predicted proteins | sample MunlanPumphouse3_FD_192504 | JGI IMG/M metagenome (GOLD analysis project Ga0265294, IMG submission 192504) | Groundwater microbial communities from a municipal landfill in Southern Ontario, Canada - Pumphouse #3 | ecosystem: Environmental > Aquatic > Deep subsurface > Groundwater | place... | reverse complement strand
CGGACGCCGGATGATTTTTCCCCACAAATCACTGAGACCAAAAGCTGTGTGAGCAAGGACTTGGGGAACGGTAATCTGGCTATTTTTGATATTCATCGCCTGGGCAATGTATTGAACCACCTGGGCCTGGGTATATGCCACATTATCACTGGCAAAAAAGGTCTCTGAATCTACATTATTGTTCTCGATCAGACTTAGGATAAAATCCGCCAATTGGCTCACGTGGAGCATATTCATGGGGCGTTCCTGCCTGCCGATCTGCATGCTGAGACCCTTTTTACAGAGTTTGAAGAGCTGTAAAAAGTCACGATCCTGAGGGCCATATATCGAACAAGGGCGCACGATATTGTAAGGCTGCAGGCACTGCTTGTTGATCACTTTTTCGGCGAGGGCCTTGCTTTTGCCATAACTTGAAATTGGCTCACAAGGATCAGATTCCTGGCGGGGAAGATCAGCTTGGGAGGGGCCGGAGGCAGCTTGAGAGCTGATATAGATTAGCCGGATGGGATGGTCTATGTGGTTGATGGCGGAGACGATCTTTTGAGTGAGACCGATATTGGCAGCATACATCTCTGCTTGCCCCAGGGTTTTGGTCTTACCGGCATTGTGAATCACAAGGTCCACGTCTGCCAAAGCGGCAGATAAGTGCTTGAAATTGGAATAGTCGATTTCGCGGATAGCCACACCCGGTGCATTAAAGGGTCTGCGCACCAGAGCTATCGGCTCATAATCATTCGCGTGCAAGCTGCGCAGGAGGGTGCTGCCCACGAAACCGTTGGCACCTGTGATTGCTATTTTCATCGGTCTCCTGTGTTCCAAAAAGAAGTGGTGGGCGTTAAGGGACTTGAACCCCCGACATCTTGCTTGTAAGGCAAGCGCTCTCCCAACTGAGCTAAACGCCCACTAATATATCATTTTAAACGCTGGTCGGGGTGAGAGGATTCGAACCTCCGACACCTGGTTCCCAAAACCAGTGCGCTAACCGGGCTGCGCTACACCCCGCAGCAATTCGTGTAACAGAATTTCAAGTGCTGTTTCTGTCAATCTTTTTTTCATTCTGGTAATTCTTTGGGCACTTAGCCTCACGCGGATTATTCAAGCCTATTGACAGTAATCATATAAAAAGAAGATCTCTGTAAGTATTAGAAAATCCTATGTATTTGATCCCTTCTCCCTCTTTCCAAGGCGTCGATCACATCTTTATCTACCCTTAATCAAGCGTTAAGTGTTAACGCTTGATTAACGGTAGATAAAGATATGATCAAGTGGCTCAAATGAGTAAGGAGGACCCCAGAATGCTGGTTTATCCGGGGGATGAAAAAGAGTGGGGGATGAAAAAGACTCTCTTTGTCGCTTGAAGTCCAAAGTGCCGCTAAGCTTATGGTAAATTGATAGATATCTTAGGCACTTTGAACTCCAAGACTCACACGATCCGCCCGATCTGTGTTCTATAATCATCATCATTCATATGCAGGACTTGGGTTTTCGCCCAAAACCTCTACAGCCCACATACGCAGGACTTGGGTTTTCGCCCAAAACCCCTACCCTTTTAATCCAACAAATCCTCTCGATCCGCCCGATCTGTGTTCTATCATCATCATCATTCATATGCAGGGCTTGGGTTTTCGCCCAAAACCCCTACAACCCACATACGCAGGACTTGGGTTTTCGTCCAAAACCCCTACAGCCCACATAGGCAGGACTTGGGGAGAGGAATTGAACAGTCTTTTGAAAAACAGGGAACGACTCCTTCCCGAAATTATCTTGACTATAATAGTAGTTCAGAATTTCTTGTAAAAAAGCTAAAAATACCGTTTTAGGAAGGGAAATGATGTTTCTTCGCAAAAGGAATTTCACTAAGGCAGATGGAAACAGAGAGCAATTGCTCTGCTCGGTAGTCTCCTTATATCTTTACATGTCTCGCAGTGCCAGGCACCGGGACAAGGAAATCGCCTTTATTGATCACCTTTTGCATAGCATGTTTGGCTCGGAGATTCCGCTATATGAGATCGAACAAGCCAGGCTCAGTGAGCTTTCGGTAAGGGAAGCTGCCAATATTCTCAGTCGCTTGCTCCAGGCTCAGGATAGGATCAAGCTCATCCTCAATCTCATCTGCCTGGCCTATCATCAACGCAGCCAGATTCAGGTATTAGGCTCGGTAGAAATCGTGGAATTGGCAGATCTTTTGCGTCTGGACGTCAACATCCTGGACCTCATCTACGATCTTTTTGAGGGTAAGGCCGATAGCGTCCTCTTGCCCATAGAGCTTTCCCAGGATTATCACGGCAGCATCAAAAACTCCATGCTCTGGGCTCCTCATGAGGCAGATATCAAGACCGAAGCTGAAACCCTGCACTTCTTAATGATTGAGGATTTGGTCTTGGTGCGCAATTTGGGCAGCGGCGTTTTTCAGATACGGGATAAAGATGCTCTGCGGGACTTGACTGGGGAGGAGTATCATCTCATTCTGCCGCAAGAATCTTTGGACTGCGAAGCCTGGAGCCTGGAATACAAAGACCTCTGGCAGATCTACCGGCATATGCACAGCTTGGGCTCTCTGGAGAACTATTTGCAGAGACAGTCGGTGAGCGCAAGCCATAGCGAAGAGCAGTTACAGTATTTCCTGGAGCGTAACGGCACTATGCTGAACATCCATCCTGTAGAGAGCGAACGCAGCCTTATCCGTTTCTTCAAGCAGGAGCAGATCTGGCAGCTTGAGCCTTTGCAAAGCCTCAGTATCCTGGTGAATATGCAGCCTTTGAACAAGGGTCTCAGCTTCAGTCAAAACACAGACCTGCTCACCATCTTGGGGCGAAATTATATCGTAAACCGCCATTGGGAGCTCATCGAAATTCCCTTACAGATTTCCGAGCTGAAAGTGCAGGATGTCTGGCACTATTTCCAAGAGGATATTCCAGCTTTAAGGGGCATCTCCTTTACCCTGCAAAAGTCCACCATGACAGCGGTTATGGGCCCCAGTGGAAGCGGGAAAACCACTCTTCTGCAAGTAATTCTGGGTGAGATCAAAGCCCGCCGAGCCAAGATCCAGCTCGATTCCAAAGACATGGGCAAGCACTTTAGCCTCTTTCAGCGCTATATCGCTTATGTGCCGCAAGATGATCTGCTCTTTGCCAATCTCAGCGTATATGAAAACCTGTATTACCGGCTCAAGCTCAGCTTACCAGAGCTGAAAGACCCTTCAGAAATCCGAAGCCGCATTCACAATCTGCTGAGAAGCGTGGACCTGTATGAACAGCGTGGTATGCTGGTGGGAGACGTGAATAATAAGAAACTCAGCGGAGGGCAAAGAAGGCGGCTGAACATCGCACTCGAGCTGGTTTCCGGGCCTGCAATCCTGATCCTGGATGAACCCACCAGTGGGCTCTCCTCCAAGGATTCTGAAAGCATTATTCAGCTCTTGGGCGAATTGCGGGATCAGGGCAAGATCGTGATCAGCACCATTCATCAGCCCAATGCCACCATCTTTAATAGTTTTGACAAGGTATTACTGATGGACAAAGGCGGGGTACAAGTCTATTTTGGTGATACCTCAGCCGCTTTTGATTATTTTGCTGAGGAATTGCAAGAGATTGAAGATAGTGCTATTACACAGAAGCTGAAGCTCAAAATGCCGGAGTTTTTCTTCGACCTCGTGGAGTATCGGAATGCAGCAGAAGAGCGGATATTTGATCCAGATTATTGGGACAAGAAGTTCCGTGCTTTTAGCTTTTTACAGGCCTTGAACTGGGACACAAGCCCTGTGCAAAGTGAAGACAGTCCCTCGCAAAAGGCAAAACCGCAGCTCAGGATCAGAAATCTGGCCATCCTCTTTCGGCGCAATTTCCTGAATAAAAGCCGTAGCTCGCTGAATCTTTTGATGACCCTCTTTGCCGCTCCCTTTTTGGCTTTGCTGATAGCCTTTGTATTGCGCAGCACAGGTGGACAGGCTTCTTACAGCTACTTTGAAAACCTGAATGCCGTGCTCTTCGATTTTATCGCCGTGATCATCTTCATCTTTATCGGCCTGGCCAATAGCATAGACGACATTCTGAGCGAAAAGCGCATCCTCCAGCGTGAGCTCAAGATGGGCATTAGCGCAATCTGCCAGCTCAGCTCAAAGCATCTCGTGCTGTTTTTGATGACCTGCCTGCAAGCCTTACTGTTTTACCTGATCTCGTCTTTGGTGCTGGGTATGAGAGGCTTTCTACTGCCGAAGTTCATTTTCTATACCCTTTCTGGAATGACCGGATACAGTTTGGGGCTGCTCTTTTCCAGCATGATCAAAGACCGTTCTGCGATGATCAATATCCTGCCCCTGGTGATCATCCCGCAGATTATGTTTAGCGGTCTGGTGATCGAATTTGGCAAGATGAATCCCGCGCTGAGAATCAATCAGAACGCGGATATTCCGGAGTTTTGCCAGCTCATTCCCTCGCGCTGGCTTTTGGAAGGTTTGGTGATAGGCAGCTCAAGGCACAGCTTTTTGGCCAAAAGCGGGGAAGCTTACAGCAAAAAGCGTAAAGAGCTGATCGCCTCAAAAGAGATGACTGCAAAGCTAAGCCTATCCATGGCAGATGATTATCAGGTCTTTCTGGATAGTCATCCCCAGAGTCGCTATGCAAATCAGAGCAGCAATACTCTGGTAAACATCAGCCAGGGACGCTATACTGATAGACAGGCTAATGCCTTCCTCAGCTATAGAATGCGCATCTTTGGCCAGGAAGTGCCCACCGTCGTGGTAGATTTCCTGGTGAGCTTGCTGTTCATTGCGCTGGCGGCTGCGCTCACAGTAATCAGATTAAAGAGGTACTTACTATGAACATCTTCGTCCGCAGACAGGAAAATGACCTCTTCAAATACCTGGATGACAGTGCTTTTAGCAGGCTGATGGAAAGCTCTGAGCAGAAAAATCTCAAGGCCGGAGAAATCGTAAGTCCTCAAGACATTGCAGCCATCGTAATCGTATTGACAGGCGAGCTCACCAGGTATTCATCCTCTGGGAGCAGGATCGGAAGAATCTTCCCCGGAGAGATTGATCTGGAAGCAGGGCTTTTTGCCCAGGGAGCCCTGAACTACCAGCTCAAAGCAAGCGGCCCCAGTGAGATCTTGCTGTGCCCTTATGCTGTAATCAAGGGGATCACCGAGCCCGAGATTCAGGCCCAAATCCAGGCTGCCATCAACGACAGTCTCTGCCTCAAAATAGCGCGGCTCACCCATAGGAATCATGATGAAAGCTAAGAACAATCACCCGCTTTACTGCTACCTCGATGAGGCCGAAATCCGCATCGTGGAGCAGGCCAGACACAGCCAGGTATTTTTGCCTGGGGACACCATCATCTCTGCCGGAGACCGCAAGCGCGACATCCTCTGCATCGATGAGGGAGTGGTGCTCATCTTCATCGATAATGATGCTGATGAAACTATCGAAATCGCCAGATTACAAGCCGGCAGCCTCCTGGGAGGGATGAACTTCGTGATGCCCACACACCGCACGGCGCACGCAAAAGCCCTGGGTGAAGTGAAGGCAAGCATCTATAGTTACCATGAGCTTTCAGCCATCCTGGCCCAAAACCACAGCCTGGCCGGGAAGGTCTTTGCCGCTCTGAACCTGCAAATGACTCACAAGCTATTGGACATCAAGCAATAAGGGCAGCCAACCTTTCCAGATGCCTAAGTTGTTCAATTCCAGATTGGGCATATTGCATAAGGTCTCAAAGCCTGGGGTGGGAAGGCTGAAGAAAACATCAATATCTGGCTCGACAAAATGAATGGGTGAAGGCCTGCTCTAAATTTTCTTGACAGAAAAGCCCCAGTTCTGAACTTGGCAACTATACTAAGTGCTGAAGTGGTGAAATTGGTAGACACGCTAGTTTCAGGGACTAGTGAGCGAAACGCTCATGGGGGTTCGAGTCCCCCCTCCAGCACCATTTTTTTGCTTAGATTTCTCCAGCATATTTCCCTCCTCAGACGCATTTCCAAACAAAATCATTGACGACTTTTCCGCCTCCCTGTATCTGGTAAAAACAAAGAAAAAGGGAGAGAGTGCCATGAGAGACTACCGCAGCATCATTGAAAGGCTGAACCTTTTGCCCCATCCTGAAGGCGGATATTACCGCAGAAACTGGCAATCTGTGCTGCAAGCTGAAACGCACGGTGTTAGCGGCGAAGTCTTGCATAATCTACGCAGTATAGGTTCCTCTATCTTGTTTTTGTTACCATCCACCCAGGTGAGCATTTGGCACCGGATAGCTTGCGATGAGATGTGGCATTTCTATCATGGCAGCAGCCTGACTTTGCACCTTCTGGGCACTGCTTCAGGATATTCCAAACATGTATTGGGCTTGGACTTGGAGCATGGAGAATTCCCCCAATTTATCATCCCCAGAGGCACCTGGTTTTGCGCTGAGGTTGTGGAAGAAGCTTCCTTCACCTTTTGTGGCTGCACCCTGTGGCCATCCTTCAGTTATGCTGATTTTGAGCTTGCCCAGCAAGGCGAGTTATTAGCTGAATTCCCCGATCATAAAGACATGATCAACAGCATCTTTGCTAAACATAATGAACTATAATACGGAGAAAAAATGGAAAAGAAAATCTTTGTTCTGGATACCAATGTACTGATTCACAATCCCCGCGCACTCTTCGCTTTTGAAGACAACCGGGTGGTAATCCCCATCGTAGTAATCGAAGAAATAGACCAATTTAAGAAGGGTCTGGATGAGAAAAGCCGCAATGCCAGACAGATTAGCCGCTACCTTGATGATCTACGCCAAAACGGCAGATTGCAAGACGGAGTGCCCACAGATCAGGGTGGCGTGATCCAGGTTACGGTAAATCGTGAAGTTGTAGATGCTGCCTCAAAACTAATCTTTATGGATAGAAACGACAATCTGATCATCGGCACGGCAATGTACTTTCAGCAGAAATATCCGGATACTCAGGTGATCCTCGTTTCAAAAGACGTGAATGTGCGCATTAAAGCTGATACAGTGGGCATTAAAGCCGAGAACTTTGAGAATGATACCATCAAATTTGACGAATTCTATACGGGCTGGACTCATGAAGAACTGGATGATGTGCTAATGCAAAAGCTTTCCAACAGCCAATATATCGACAATCCCTTTGATTATCTCTACCCAAATCAGTTTGTGCGGGTAAGCTCCAAGGGGTCTGCCGAGACTATGTACAACCTGCGCTATAATGCTGAACACAATAAGCTTTACAAGCTTTTTCACTACACCGGACAAGAGGTCTTTGGCATCACAGACCGCAATTTTGAACAAGCCATGGCTCTGGACCTGCTGCTGGATGACGATATCAAGCTGGTAAGCCTTTCCGGGAAAGCTGGCACAGGCAAGACCCTTTTGGCTATGGCAGCCGGACTTAGCAAGGTGGTGGATGAAGAGAAATACAAACGTCTGATGATTTCCCGCCCCATCTCCCCCATGGGCAAAGACCTCGGCTATCTGCCTGGTTCCAAAGAGGATAAACTGAATCCCTGGATGCAACCAATCTATGACAATATGGAGATTTTGCTCTCCTTACATGATGATAAGACCACCAAAAGCGTCAAAGGCAAAAGGAATGCAAGCCTCAAAGACTTTATGGACTACGGCTTTGTGGAGCTGGAGCCGCTCACCTACATCCGCGGACGCTCTCTGCCGGATCAATTTATGATCATAGATGAAAGCCAAAATCTCACTCCGCATGAAATGAAGACCATCATCACCCGGGCTGGGCAAGGCACCAAAATCGTGCTCACAGGTGATCCTTATCAGATCGATATCCCCTATCTGGATGCCATCAGCAATGGACTCTCGGTGGCGGTGGAAAAGCTGAAGGGCGAACCCATGGTGGGACATATGACTCTGGATAAAGGTGAACGCAGCGAACTGGCCGATCTGGCCGCTAAATACTTCTAAATGAATGATACTATAGAAGAACGCAGCTGGGTCGAGATCGACCTGGCTGCTTTTCAGGACAATCTACAGATACTAAAAGGATATTTGCGCCCCGGGCAGAGCTTTATGCAGATCGTGAAGGCTGATGCTTATGGACACGGTGCCAAAGAAATTGCCGAAATTGCCTTGGCACAAGGTGCTGTGTATCTGGGAGTGGCCAATCTGGAAGAGGGTAAGCTGCTGCGTATTCAGGGTATTACGGCTCCGGTTTTGATCCTCTCCCCCAGCCTGAGCTCTGAGATCCAGCAGATCATCCGTTATGATCTCAGCCTGGGAATCGCTGATCTGGATTTTGCCGAAGCACTTTCCAAAGCTGCGACAAAGGCAGATAAGACGGTGAGAATCCATCTCAAACTGGATACCGGCATGCATCGCAGTGGAATCTGGTTTGAAGAGGCCAGGGCTTTTTACGAGCAGATCTCAGCCTTGCCCGGCCTTGAGATAGAAGGCATCTTCAGCCATTTTGCCTCTGCCGAGAACGACAATGAATTTTCCCTTCTGCAGGAAACTCGCTTTTCTGAATTTATCCATGCTCTGGCCACCCCTCCCCGCTTTGTGCATATCTCCAATTGCGCGGGATTGATCCGTGGTTACGGTGCTTTTTGCAATCTGGTGCGTTTGGGCATCTTCAGCTTTGGCATCAATACCACTGCACAAGAGCTTATGCTGACGCCGGTGATGACCTTCAAATCCACCTTGAGCCAGATCAAAGACTTCAAAGCCGGAGATTCCGTAGGCTATCAAAGAGAATGGACGGCAAAGACTTGCGGGCGTTACGGCATCGTGCCCGTGGGCTATGCTGATGGCTATGACTATCTGCTTTCAAACAAGGCTATGGTATTGATAGATAGCATTATATGTCCGGTAATAGGGCGCATTTCCATGGATATGATCACCGTGGATATCAGCCGAATTCCCGAGGCCAAACTTGCGGACGAAGTTGTGCTTTTGGGCCAAGGAGACCCAGCCATCCGCGCCGAGCAGATCGCCGCACTGTATCAGGGCTCTGCCTATGAACTGCTCTGTCAGGTAGGACGCCGGGCGCGCAGATACTACCGCAGCAAAGCGCATATTCTGCACAGCTCTCCGCTGGCTCGCAGAGATTTTGTCAGCAGCGATTTTGGCGATAGCAAGCTCAGTGAGATCATCTCCTCTGCCCTCACCCAAAGACTGGATAGCCCGGAAATCGGCGAATTGATCTACCGCGAGATCCTTAGAACCTTCTTTTACAACAAAGACCGGGATGTGCATTACCGCAAAAACTTCCGGCACGAGATCTGCTTTGAAAGATCTGATAATCCTGCCTATTACAGGGCTAAAACCACCTTGCGCTACCAAAAGGTGCTTAGCACTGATCATTTTATTATAGCCTGTGCGGCCTCAAGCGACATCCTGCGCGGATATATCCTGAGAACCGATGTGGAGTATCGCTGGCTACTGGATTCGGATTTGCAACTCAAAGCGGAGAATTTTCAGACCAAGGCGGTGAAAGTAAATGGCCTTGATCTGAAGACCGAAATCAAGAGCGGAGAGGGCTATCTGGAGATCCTCTGCTCGCATCCCGAACTGCAAAAGCTCATAAACCAGGAAGTGGAATTTGAAATCAATACAAATACCTTGTATCCTACTGCCTCACATCAGTTTTCGGTATTTATCACAGAGCTTACCAGAGGAGTGGAAATCTCTTTTTCATATCCAAAGGATTTGAGCCATGTAGAGGCGGTAACCGTGTTTTCAGGGCAGCAGAGGAATCCAGCTATCCAGCGCGAAGATCATAGGATTATATTGAAAACCACGGCTGAGGAATGGGTGTTTCCTGTCTCTGGGGTGGTATTTACTTATTAGTAGGGGCTTTGGGTGAAAGCCCTGATTTGCGATATTGGGCCTAACGGAGTGTTTTGGGAGGGGCGTTCAGCCCAACGCCCCTACTTGTGTTTTGGGCGTTATGCCCAACGCACCTACCCTTGTTCCCGGCGGATTTTGGCACCGAGGCCATTCAGCTTTTCTTCTATCCTGTCGTAGCCACGGTCGATATGGTAAATGCGGGAAACGGTGGTGCTTCCTTCCGCCACCATGCCTGCTAAAACCAAAGCAGCGCTGGCTCTGAGGTCTGTGGCCATCACCTCGGCTCCGCCCAGACGCTCGACTCCCTTGATGGTGGCGATATTACGCTCCATTTTGATATCTGCCTGGAGACGGGCAAGCTCGGCCACGTGCATAAAGCGATCCGGGAAAACAGTGTCTTCCACAGTACTTGTGCCATCGGCCAGGCACATCAGCACGGTAAACTGAGCCTGTAAATCGGTAGGAAAACCTGGATGTGGCAGGGTAAGAATATCGCAGGGTTTGATCTTCTTAGGGGGATTCACCGTGATATTGGTTCCCTTAATGTCCAGTTCGCAGCCTGCTTCACGCAGCTTTTCGATGAGAGCGGTAAGGTGCTCTGGTTTGCAGCCGCAAACTCTGACCGGGCTGGTGGAAAGTGCTCCGGCGATGAGGAAGGTGCCGGCTTCGATGCGATCTGGAATCATATCGCTTTGAATGGGGAAAAGATCATCCACGCCCTGGACTGTCAAAGTAGTGCTGCCCTGTCCGGTGATTTTTGCGCCCATTTTGTTTAAGAAATCGATGGTGGAATCCACTTCCGGCTCCATAGCAGCATTGAACAAACGGCTTTTGCCTTTGGCATAGACGGCTACCATCAGGGTGTTGATGGTGGCTCCTACCGAGGATTTTTCGAATTGGATATCTGCGCCTTTGAGCTGCTTGGCCCGGGCATTGATGTAGCCGTGTTCGATATCGATCTTGGCACCCAAAGCTTCCAACGCTTTCAGGTGTAAATCCACCGGCCTGGTGCCTATAGCGCAGCCTCCGGGGAAGGAGACCTTGGCTGTGCCCAATCTCGCCAGCAAGGGCCCCAGCACATAGATGGAGGCGCGCATCTTGCTCACCAATTCATACGGTGCTTCAGGATAGCAGACGTCCTTGCTATCTATGCTCATAAAGCCATCTCCGTATTCCACTCTGGCACCGATCACACGCAGGAGATGCGCCATGGTTTTCAAATCAATAAGACTTGGCACATTGCGCAAAATTGATTTCCCAGGGGCCAGCAGGCAAGCGGCCATAACGGGTAGAATAGCGTTTTTAGCTCCGCTCACATTGATGTCGCCGCTCAAATTGCGGCTGGATTCGATGATAAATTTCTACATTTAGTCCTCTGTTTATTGTTTTTGCAGAATCAGGAAGCGATCACGCTGGGCGAGGTCTTTCCCTTTTTGCAGAGTTTTATAGTTAGCAGATTCTGTCAAGCACAGCAAAGCTTGCTGCTGCGTATTACCGTGTTCAAAAGCGAGTAAGCCCCCGTCTTCGAGATAGTTTGAGGCTTTATTTAAAATGCGTTTATAGATTGCCAGACCCTCGTCTTCGGCCCAAAGAGCGAGCTTCGGCTCGTAGCCCTGCACCCTGGTTTCCAAAGCTTGATACTCAGCCGGGCTGATATAAGGCGGATTGGAAACGATGAGCTCATACTTTAGATTACTCTCAGGAAATAGATCTGCCTGGATGAGCTCGATCTGGGTTTTATGACCTTTGACATTGATATCAGCCACTTCCAGAGCTCCAGGATCGATATCTGTACCCACAATTTGGAGATCGGGAAAGTGAGATTTCAGGATGATAGAGATCGCGGCAGAACCGATGCCAATCTCCAGCACAGTCTCATCTCCCCTGAGCCTATCCAGCAGAGCCGCCACTAAAACCTCAGTATCGTATCTGGGAATAAGCACGCGCTGATCCACGTAAAATTCAAGCCCGTAAAACCAGGCTTTTTGAATAATATACTGCGGAGGCTCGCCTTGTTTGAGCCGGCAAATCCAGCTATTTAGCAGATGGTTTTTATCTTCTGGCAGCTCTTGATACTGGGGCAATTCTGCAGGAGTGCAGGACAATAGATCACATAAAAGATAGTTTAAATCGGAAGGTGAAAGCTCGGGAAAAGCCCGCAGGATATCATCTTTTTTCATCTGCTGCCGGAGAGCTCAGGCTTTTGCGGATTCTTACCAGTCTGCCGCCTTGGTCAAAACTAAGCTCGTCACTGAGATGATACAGCATGGCAAGGCCCCTGCCGTGTTCTTTGATATCCATGATCTGCTCAGTCTCTACCGTATTTACCCAGCTCGGAAAATCAAAGCCATCTCCATCATCAGATACGCAGATCTCGATCATCTGCTTTTCATTGTCTATTTCAAAAGCGAGATACATCTTGCGCGCTGAGATCTTCGGGTCTTTTAGCTTGTTATCGATAACATGATTCAGCTTTTCGTGGGTCAGAGCCCTTTCCTGGATGGTGAGCTCCAAAGTGCCGTGGATATAGGCATTATACACCATTTCATCCACGCAAATCAGCAGCTCATTGAGCACCATGGGATCGATCTTAAAA
>Ga0265294_10008033_pt1 | contig 12400 bp, 8 predicted proteins | sample MunlanPumphouse3_FD_192504 | JGI IMG/M metagenome (GOLD analysis project Ga0265294, IMG submission 192504) | Groundwater microbial communities from a municipal landfill in Southern Ontario, Canada - Pumphouse #3 | ecosystem: Environmental > Aquatic > Deep subsurface > Groundwater | place... | reverse complement strand
TCCAGCTCAAATCTACGTTAGTGCCGTTTTGAACTATAGTTACGATGGGGGTATCCAGTGTGCCACCAGAGGTAGCGGTTCCATTGACCTGTATATTGTCAAAGCGGTTGTTGCCAGTGCTAGTAGTTGCTCCAGTGACAACGACTCTGATTTTGAAGTTCGGGTTGTTATTGGCAGCCGGGATTTCAGAGAAATCTACCGTAATAACCTGTCCAGCCACCCAATTGTTTGCATGGGCAGAAACATCAACAGTCTCTTTGTTGATAAAGTCAATGCCATTGATGGAGTATTGAATCTCCTGGCTGCTGAATCCAGTTGAAGTACGCCTGGTGGCATAACTGAGGATGATATTCTCATAGCCAGTCGTAGGAGCAGCCAGATCAAGATGCTCACCATTGTTGATATTTTCTTCACCACCTTGAGGGACAAATGAGCCACCGGTTACTTCAGCATCCATGCCGTTTATTGCTGTTCCACCATAGGATACGGCATTAGCAAAGGAATAGGTCAATTGGCCAGTTCCCTGCGTGGCATTGATGGGCTGATCCCAGTTAGCATTGGTGGCTGGAACGTCAGCGTTGAAATTCCAGTAATGCACGAATGGGGAATCACCTTGAATGGTTATGGTATATTCATGGGTGACTACAGCACTGGGTTCAAAGCCTGTAGCATAGGCAATGGCCTTGATGGTAGTAGTTTCCGTGATCGGGATGGCACTGACATAGATGGTGCCGATTTCGGTAGTAGGCACTGAACCATCCAGAGTGTACCTGATCACAGAGTTTTCGGTGCTGCAAGTGAGGCTAACGTTGGTGGTCTCAGTAAAGGTACCGCCTACTGGATCGAATACAGGTGCTGCAGTGTATTGCGGTCCTGAACCGAAGTTATGTATTCCAATATTATCGAAATAATCTATATCCTGCACTATCCATTCGCTGTTATTTACGTCTGTACCGAATTGGGCTGCCCAATCGATGTTACCGCTGACTACGGTAGGCTTGCGGATGAGAGTGTGATCTACGGTAGCATTGGTGAGGCCTGCCACAGCCCAGCCCGTGCCAGGATCGACACCGATCTCGCCAAAGACGTCGATGATGGTATCAGGATTGATGCAGCGCAGGGCCAAAGCATCATCACCATTGAAGAAGGTAACGGTGGATGTAACATCGGCCACAGCCAGAATTTCTGGCGCAGCTTGGGCATTGGCGATTACATATACGTCACCAGCGGCAAGGATGCCGGTTAATGTCAGGGTATTTCCCACTGTCAGAGAGCCATTGCTATAGAGTTCCACTTTGTAGCGGCTCAGATCAACTGCACTACCGGAAGCGTTGAAGATTTCAATCGCTTTATTGTTACTGGAGCCTTCGATATATTCACTGAAGAAGAGGTTTTCCACGGGGCCGGCAACTACGTTAACTGTTCCAGAAACGGTGATGCTAACGGGGCTGGCATTGGCATTGGTATGGGTAATTTCGATATCGGTGTATTCGCCAAACTCAGTGCCATTGAGCCGCACGTAGATCAAACCGTTGTAGTTGGAAGCGACATTGATGCTTTGCGCCCAAGCACTGCTACCATTCTGAGAGAGCTCAAAGGGTGCGGGCACAGCGATTTCTGTAGACAGGCTGAGGCCTGTGCTGGTAAAGCTGTAGCTTTGCGAGGCGGAAGGTGTACCTATTTCCTGATAGAAAGCGGTCATCGTGCTATTCACCGTGATCTCACCATCAGGAGCTATGGTTTCTCCTGTAGCGCGAATCGAAGCATTTGCAGCACCGAAGCTGCTGTGCACGATGTCACCACTGTGTTCGCCAACTATTTCGCTAATGATACGCACGTAGATCGTTCCGTCAAAGGCAGGACTCAGTGAAAGGGTGGAGCTGAAGGGACCTTCAAAATCGCTGGCAACCTCGAAATGTTCAGGAGCCGCAACGCTGATGTTTTGAGTAAGGTCTATTCCGCTTAAGTTATACTGTCCAAACTCCTCGGAAGGCAAACCGGCAATATTGATCATGGGGTCGATGGTGCCGCTGAGGATAATGGTAGGTGTGCCGCCGCCCGTGTACTGGATATCGCTCAGGAAGCGCGGGCTCACTTGCATATCGGTGCCAAATTGACCCACGAGAGAGATGAGATCGACCGCTACTACGGGGATGGGAGTATTGGCATAATCCGTATTGGCAAAGGTTCTCAGGATTACGGTGCCTGTAGCATCGGCAGCATTAAGATTCTGGGCGGTGGCAGGAAAATCCGTGTAAGTGGCATGGGTGATGGCAGTGCCTTGCACCTTGATCAGCTTGCCCTGATCTGCACTGGTGAGACTACTCAGAGTGCGGATTTCGGGGGTAACGACATTATTTATGGAAGTAGCGGCACCAGGATCGCCCACAGGAATGAATTGCAGCAGGCCGTTGTACACATTCAGGGTACCAGTGATGCCGGTAATGCCGTCGTACAGGTCATAGTTCGTCGAGATTTTACCTGAGGCGTCATCAATTACGATGGCGGCGGTGGCATCCTGGATGTATTTCACATTGCGGGCAGCATTCTTATAGGTAAGCACAGCTTCACCGGTGAGTTTATAGACCGTGCCACCGGCAGTACCAGCTCTCAAAGCAGCTATATTACTTACCGCGGTGGGATATTCATACACGGCAGTGCTTACAAAGCTGGGATCGTAACCAACGGCGTAGGCGATCGCCTTGATGGTAGTGTTTGCAGAGACCACAATAGGCGTGTTGTAGATGGTGCCTACGGTGCTGCTGGGTTCAGTGCCATTGGTAGTATAGCGAATGGTCGCACCGAGAGTTTCGCTGCTGATGCTTACATTGAGGGTGGTACTATAAATGCCAGCCGGAGGATCAAATGTAGGAGCAGCAGTTATATTCCCTGCTGATATGGTAATTCCCGAAGCTGCTGCGCTCCAGGTTCCTGTGAGATTGCCAAGGCTGGTATTGTCCACCTGGCGGATCTCGATCTTACTGATGGTGGTTCCGGTAGGAGCGGTCAAAGTGAAAGTTCCAGTACTTAGCTCTGTGGATGCTGCGGTTACCAATGTGGCACCGTCAAAACCCAAGACCACGTGCTTCACATCGTTGCTACCAGAAAATGTGCCTGACAAAGTAAAGGGTGCAGTGATACTGGTGGCTGCAGGCAAAGCGGCTGTTTGGTAGTTTGATCCGTAGCCTGGACCCTGTCTATCCCGGTAAGATGCTACATGTGTATTGTTATTGCCTCTCTGAGACAAGATCCAAAATGTTGAGCTTGTAATAGGCGTTCCAGGAACCTGTGGCCCTGCAGCGTATGAATTGCTTGAGATATAGGCATCGCCTACTTCATCCCAACAATCATAATTGTTTCCACCGTTGTATAGCCTATACCGGGCATCGTTGCTAGTATATCCGGATAATGTCATCAGCACAGCACTTTCTGAGGTTGCAGTGCTAAGGTCAATATGGCTCGGTCTTTGAGTCACAACAGCTGATGCGCCCCAGGCCATGCTGACCAGCAGCAGGCTGAGCGTAAATAATAAAAATAGTTTCTTCATAATTCCTCCATGAATCATGTGCATTGTCTTATCAATTTAGCTTATAATTATTGGGTGACAGAAGAATCTGTCGCCCCGTTATCAAAAGATCCAAAACAATCTGTGTATAACACTCTATATGCTTATCTTGCAGCAAATACTACCTTTGTAGCAAGAGCAAAATTCACTAATTACATTACATGAAAAGGCCGTTAATTCGTCAACTGATTTCTTCTGAATTGAACTGATAAAAAAGAGCTAATTCCGACATAAGGCACGGCTGCTCTATAGCTTCAGGCTCAGTCGATCAATATCCACAAGCGCAAAATATCCAGCGGCAAGCTTGGGATAGAAGTTCAGCGATTTGATGTATTCAAGAAAAGCGAGAATGTTCAACAAGTTTCGATTATTCTCCAATAACTTAGCTGATTCTCTAGTCTAAAAAGTGGCCGAGGCACCCTTCCTGCAATTTATTCCTCAGAATTGACATGGCGCCTTTGGATAGTTTATCATGCAAAACAGTGAATGTTCCTGTGTCGTTTACCTGAAAGCTGTGAGTCTTGGACTTCAAAGTGCCTAAGATAACTATCAATTTACCATAAGCTTAGCGGCACTTTGGACTTCAAGCGACAATAGCAACAGCATTTTCCTCGTCCAGAATTATGCGTTCAAATACGAGCTTTGAGATGCCCTTAAATGGACGATAATTATAGTCAATAATATATTGCATATTGTGCTCCAAGGAGCCATGCTGTCCACCCAAGTTGAGCCACCCCTCCACTGATTTTGAGCCACCCAATACGAAGTTCTGAGCCATACACAGGCAAGAGCTGTGATAGAGCAGCACAGTATTCTCAAGATCGAAAAAGAAACTTTGAACTCCAAACTAAGAGCTTTTGGAGTTCAAGCCGGCTTGATAAACTATGCAGTTACAGTTAATTATACTGCCGGTTTGGACTTCAAACAGCAGAACCAGTGGCTTGGAATCAAACAGCAGAGCAGTTCCATATGAAGTCCAAAGAGCCCCAAAATAATTGGATATTTCGAAACCAGGAAAGGCTCTTTGAACTCCATACTAACGGCGCTTTGAACTCCATACAAACGGCTTTTTGGAGTTCAAGCCGGCTTGATAAACTAAGCATTTACAGTTAATTATACTGCCGGCTTGGACTTCAAACAGCAGGAGCAGTACAAAGTTTGGATACGCACCAGCTGAAGCTGATGGAACGGCCGGATAAATCCAGCGTTACGATGCTCTTGTGCACCAAGATATCGAAGTAAAAGTGAATGTTCCTGTGGCGTTAGATAGTGTCGCCAATAGTGTCGTTAAATGGTGTCGTTAAATAGCAAATCCTATGTATTTGATCCCTTCTCCCTCTTTCCAAGGCGTCGATCATGTCTTTATCTACCCTTAATCAAGCGTTAATAGTTAACGCTTGATTAAGGGTAGATAAAGATATGATCAAGTGGCTCAAATGAGTAAGGAGGAGCCCAGAATGCTGGTTTATCCGGGGGATGGGGGATGAAAAAGACTCTCTTTGCCGCATGAAGTCCAAGGTGCCGCTAAGCTTATGGTAAATTGATAGTTATCTTAGGCACTTTGAACTCCAAGACTCACACGATCCGCCCGATCTGTGTTTTATCATCATCATTCATAGGCAGGACTTGGGTTTTCGCCCAAAACCCCTACAACCCATATATGCAGGACTTGGGGAGAGGAATGGAACAGTCTCGAAAAGCTGCGGGCTATGCTTTACCAGATTTTGCTTGACCATTTTTCAGCTCTTCAGATTATGCGAGGTAATGAATAAAATCATGGAGTAGATGGTGCCAATGAAAAGAATAATGATAGCCCTATGTCTGATCCTGATCAGCCTGATGGCCTGCCAAAGTGAAGATACCCGCATAGCCAAAGCCAATAAGAAGCTGGGCAGCCGGCAAAAGCCGATCAAGATGTATTTTGTGCCTTCTTTGGAGGCCGGGAAAGTGGTGGCCAGCGGTGAGGCGATTGCCAAGGCTTTGCACGAGGCTACCGGATACTATTTCAAGGTTGCCGTGCCCACCAGTTATGCCGCGGTGATCGAAGCCATGGGCAGTTATCAGGCTGATATCGCCTGGCTGCCTACTTATGCCTATGTGCTGGCGCATCAGAAGTATAACGCCAATGTTCGCCTCATGACAGTGCGCAACGGCCTGAAGAACTACCGCGGACAGTTTGTCGCCCTGAAAGACGAGATTCAGGATATTCAGGATATCCAGGGCCGGATCATCGCCTATACCGATGCCGCTTCCGCCTCTGGCTACATCTACCCTTCTGCGGTATTAAAAGTAAATGGCATCGTGCCCAAAGACCATATCTTTGCCGGAGGACATCCGCAGGCTATTTTGGCAGTTTATAGCGGCCGGGCTGATGTGGCTTGCTCTTACTGGAGTCCCGTGAACGAATCCGGAGTGCCCATGGACGCCCGCGAAAAGCTCTTTGAAACTCATAATGACATCTTTGAAAAAATACGTATAATCGGCTTTACAGATTGGATTCCGAACGATACGGTTACCTTCCGCAAAAACCTGCCCCAAGACCTGGAGCAAAAGGTGGTTAATGCACTTTACGACTTTGGCCAAAGACAGGAAGGACAGCAGACTTTGAAATCCCTGTATGACGTGGATGGGCTGGATTATGCTACAGATGCGGATTATGATGTGGTGCGCACGGCATTGAAAGCCATGGACATGGACCCCGAAAGCATGCTGGACTAAAGGATATACAGATCTTGAGTATTCTCGCAGTAAAAGAGCTTTACAAAAGCTACGACGGTCAAAGCTATGCCGTAAATGGTCTATCCTTTGACATGCAAGAACAGGATTTTATCATCCTGTTGGGGCTTTCCGGAAGCGGTAAATCCACCCTGCTCAGATGTATCAACCGTTTGATCGAGCCCACACGCGGCGATGTGCTCTTTGAAGGCAAATCCATCATCGATCTGAAGGGTGCCCAGCTCCGGCAATACCGGCGCAATATCGCCATGATCTTTCAGCAGTTTAACCTGGTCAAAAACCTCACCGTGCTCACCAATGTGCTCACCGGCAGGCTGGGCTATCATGGCCTCGGCTCTGCTTTTACGAAACAGGAAATGGATTCTGCACTCTTCAATCTGCAGCGGGTGGGTTTGCAGGATTTTGCCAATAAACAGGTGAAGCAGCTCTCCGGAGGTCAACAGCAGCGGGTGGCTATCGCCCGGGCTTTGATGCAGGAACCCAGAATCATCCTCGCTGATGAGCCGGTGGCCAGCCTGGACCCCGCCACAGCGGATTCCATCATGCAGTATTTGGCCAAGATCAATCAAGACGGCATTGCCGTGATTTGCTCTCTGCATTTCCTGTCCCTGGCGCGTCGCTATGGCAGCCGGGTATTGGCTCTAAAGGATGGGATCAAGGCCTTTGAAGGCTTGCCCACCCAGATCGATAAGGAGAGATTCAAAGCCATCTATGGAGAGGATGCCAAAGAGATCTAAGCGGGCTATAGCTCTATATATCCCTTTTACTACTTAGCAAAGCGGGGATTTTTCCAAAAGTGCCAAAGAATTATCTTGACAGAATAGCTGAGTCTGAGAATCTGGCTATACATATGACGCGAGGTGGAGCAGCTGGTAGCTCGTCGGGCTCATAACCCGAAGGCCGAAGGTTCGAATCCTTCCCTCGCTACCATTTTCTAATAACAAAACGAGTTTCTACTCGTTTTTTTTATAGCAGTGTGGCGGTGTAGCTCAGTCTGGTTAGAGCGTCGGAATCATAATCCGTAGGTCCGGGGTTCAAATCCCTGCGCCGCTACCACTTTAATTGCGCCAGTAGCTCAGTAGGATAGAGCAGCAGCCTTCTAAGCTGCGGGTCAGGGGTTCGAATCCCTTCTGGCGTGCCAGCTTAATATTGTTCCCCCCATAAAGTATTGTGGTGGATGTAGTTCAATGGCAGAGCGCTGGATTGTGGTTCCAGTCGTTGCGGGTTCGAGCCCCGTCATCCACCCCATTTGATCTTAAACCGCACCTGGTTTCCAGAGTGCGGTTTTTCTTTTGTCTGGATGAAACCAGCGCTGCACGCTGGCGTGTTGCTGGATTGGATACGTCTCGTGTCCAGTAAGACCGGAGGTCTTAGAGAAAGTTAATCACAAGCTCGATTTGCGTAGAGCCGTAGTAAAAGGGAGCAGGTCCCGTGCTCTGCAGACGAGACGCCTGCAATCCAGCAGCCCCCCGCCCTATGCATTAGCTTATGCTGCTTAATCCGTGTAAATCCGTTTGATCCGTCTAATCCGTGTGACTATCCTTTATACTACACGCACCAGCTAAAGCTGATTAAACGGCCGGCTGAAGCCAGCGCTACGTGATATTCAGCAGGATCAGACTCAGAATCAGCAGCAGCCAGAGGATATAATCCTTGCCCACCGGACGCTTCTTCCAAAACAGGATATCGCTGATGATGCTCATGATGACGATGGTAACAGCCAGGAGCGGATAGGCTATCGCCGCAGGAATAGTGTCCAAAGACTTGAGGAAGAAGACGGTGGAATAGCGATTTGGCAGTCCCAGCGCAAATCCGTATAAAAGATATTTGGGTGAAAAGCGCAGCTTGGAGATCAGAATCGCAATCAGAGTATAAACAAAGGCCGAGCTAAAGATGAGATAGACAAAGAACTGTTCATTGCCGCTGCCCAGCTCTTTGAAGATCTTCATGCTGGCATCGCTGAGGCCGGATACGGCAAACAAAGCTATGATCCACAGGAAGTTCCGCAAGGCTTTGGGATCCGCACCCAGACTGAAGGCAGCGATTCCCAGGATGATCCCCAGTAGATTGAGAGGGCCCAATTGCTCCCCAAACCAGATCAGCGAGATCAGTATGGGCAGGATCATGGAGATGCGCATCGCCCCCACCGATAGGGATAAACCATTGGCTACGATGCTCTTTTGATAGATCCAGAAGCCACCCAAAAAGAAAGCTCCGATAATGAGGCCAAAGCCCAGATCAAAGCCGGTAGCCATAGCCGGTGCGCTTTTCATGCTGAGAGCTCCGCTGAGGGAAGCCACAAAGTAATTCCCCAAAAAGATAGGCAGCATACTGAGATCGCCCTTCCGGCCTACGACCATCAGGAAATTCGCAATGAGCACCGAACAGAGCACACTGAGTGCGAGATACAACATCTAAATATTATCCTTTGTGTTCAGCAAGAACAGAGATTACCCGCCCAGGCTCTCATCTTTCACCTTTGGGCAGATAGTATTTGTCAAAGCGTTTTACGATATAAAGCCGGATGGCTACATAGTCCGTAATAGTGGCGGCGGAGAAGATCGCAAACATGATCATCATCTGATATTTGATGGCCACCAGAGGGCTGGCTCCTCCCAATATCTGCCCAGTCATCATCCCCGGCAGGCTGACGAGGCCCATGGAAGCGGTATTGAGCAATTGCGGAAGTAGTGCCGAATGCAGGGCTTTACGAAAAGGGGGCAGCACTCCTTCCCAGAGATTGGCACCCAGAGAGATGCGGGTAAAATAGGCCTGCCAGTTATCCGCCAGACCACTTTCAAAGCGTTCCAAAACCAGCGCACAGCTATTCATACTATTGCCCAGGATCATGCCGTAGATGGGAATAACGTACATGGGATCATAGAGCGGCTGCGGTTTCACGATCATAATCAAGACCCAGGGCATCACGATAATCCCGCTGGTAAAAAGGGCTGTAGTGATCACCGGCAGCAGGATCTTGCGTTGAAACCTCAGGCGGCCTTTGATGGTAAAGATCGCCGTCAAGACCATCACCAGCATCCAAAGCAGGGTGAGCCACCAGAGCTTTTGATTGAAGAGAAACTCCAGCCAGATGCCCACGAGGCTGAGCTGCAAGATCATGCGGCTGATGGAGATAAAGAGCTGACGGCTAAGCTTGATCTTCAAATGCGCAAAGATCAAGAAGGGATAGAGCAGTAAGACCAGGCCGAGGGCCACTCCCAAATAGCTGATATCCATTATTTTACTCCACCATTATCAATCAATTTGCCGCCTTCCAAACGCCAGGTACGATTCCAGCGTTCATGCCAGAGCGGATCATGCGAGATCGCGATCACCGTGCCGGGATAATGGCCAAAGATGCTATCCGAGATGATGCCCGAGGTCTTTTGATCCAGAGCGGAGGAGATCTCATCCAGCAGCAGAATATCCGGCCTCAGCAGCAGAGTGCGGATGAGGCCAATGCGCTGCTTTTCTCCTCCGGAAAGCTGGCTGCTCTTTTGCCCCAAATAGTCCGGGGAGAGCTTGAAATTCTCTAACAGCCTATAGATTAGCTCTTTGCGGTCAGAAAGATCCACGTTCCTCTGGGCGCAATAAGCCAGCGGTTCATCCAGGATTTCCTGCACCGTCCCCAGTCCCAAATAGGTCTCCTGCATCACCATAGAGATGCGAGCGCGCAGTTCGTGAGGGTGGTATTCCGTTAGCGGGCGTCCTTCAAACAATATCTGCCCTTCATAGCTCTGATTCATCAGGTTCAGGGTGTTCAGCAGCGAGCTTTTACCCGTGCCGGTAGCGCCCACGATGAGGATCCGCTCTTTGTGTCCCACCTCCAGTTTAATGTCCCTGGCCAGGGTTTTATCCCCATAATGCAGACGTTTAATGTCTATTTGCAAGAGGTTCTTCATCTATTTCCTTATGTGTTCAGGGAGTGATCTTGGTTCCTCTGGCGTCTTTGCGGCCAGGGGAGCTATCGTAGATTTCGATATTGTAATAGATTACGGTGATGTAATCCCGCGGAAAATCACCATGGAAGAAGCTGTGCACGAGATTCACATAGCGCACGGCAGCTTTTTCATAAGCGCTGAGCTTGGGGTCCTGTGGATCCAGCAGGCGCGCAATCTGCTTCACCTTGAAGGTGGGGATGTCCAGGAACACCGTCACGCAGGCAGGATTCAGCATTTGATTGATAAAAGTCTGGGTATTGTAGCCGGGCTCGGAATACAGCTCCAGCGAGACCAGTTGATTCGGGCTGAAGACCTCTTCCGCACTCTGATAGAGGCTGTCGAGGATGTTCAGCTTGGTGAGCATATCGCTATCGATATTACTCTGCAAGAGCTCTGTGATCTCCGCCAGCTTTTCGGCTTTGGGTAAGAATCCGCAGCCTTTGACGGCGTTATTCAGTTTGAAATGTGAATCGTCTCGCGCTATGCCCCAGGTGGCTACCATGCCGTTATGCGGCCCGGAAAGCTTGGGCGCGCCCTGCTCTTTGCCGCTCAGCATCTCGCGGAAAGTCTGTAGATATTCGCTCCTGCGCATCTTGTTCCAAGTCCAAAAATCCCCGGGGAAATCCACCAAAGGCAGGCTCTCCCATTTATCTTCCAGACGGGCTTCGATGCTTCCCGCACCAGCGGGTGGAGTCTTGACCGTGCTCTGCACACAAAAGCCATCCTGCCAAAAATCTGCTGGATTGTAAGCCAGATCAGCGCTCAAAATACTGAGTCCCAATAAAGCGATAATGATCAAAATCAGTCGCATATAATCTCCTAAAACGCATATAGTTCTATCTGGGCTCTGGTGTGAATGTAAGCGCAAAAGAACTTAGAGCCAAAGCTTAGGGATTGCGGGAGGCTGTCAACAAGTTTCTGTAAGTGCTTTCATGCGGATTGTGAGAATAGAACGCAGATCGGGTGGATCGAGCGGATTTATTGGATTAAAAAGAGTTTTGAGGGTTTACCGTCGCGACGGACTCAGTTCCACCTGCATCGCCAGTCTCAATATATAGTTTGCCTTACACTAAAAAGCAGTTAACTTTTATGACAGTGGTATCAAGATATCTTACAATTCCTGATGGTAATACAGTGCTATCAGAATATATCAGTTCGCGTACAGTGTCTATTGATCAATCTTTCGCCTTGGTTTCTCATGCAATGATACCTGCACAGAGAACGGGCAATTGGGTGATGAGCATACCTGCGCATTCCGACCTAAGAAATAACAAACAAGGAAGAATCAATGAAAAAGACACTATTGACCGTAGTTCTATTTATCGCTGTGGTAGCGATATTCGCACAAAATCCCGTGGCCAAAAGCCAGGCACAAATCAACGCCGGAGTAGGCCTATCCTCTTGGGGCATCCCAGTCTATCTGGGATTAGATTATGGAATCCACAAAGACGTCACTATGGGCGCAGAGCTGTCCTACCGCTCTTATCGGGATGACGATTGGGACGACAAAGATAGCCATCATTACGATCATTCTGTGACAGGAATATCCGGCAATGTAAACTACCATTTTAGTCACATCCTGAATATCCCCAGAAACTGGGACTTTTATGCCGGCCTGAATGTTGGATATTACATTTGGAATTCTTCAAAGTATTACCACGGCGACCATAGTTCCGGTTTGGGTTTGGGCGCACAGATAGGTGGACGATACTACTTCAACAATTCGATAGGTGTAAACCTCGAACTGGGTGGCGGCAACGCTTTTAATGGCGGAAAGCTGGGTCTTTCATTTAAACTGTAAGCATAGATAATCAACCCACTCGCATGTAGATGCGCTAATTAATGACTCCTATTCCTGATGCTGTTTTTGCTGAAACGGTATCAGGATTTTTGTTATTAGCGAAAGCTTTGAGAAACAGCGTGAATTCCAATGGGACTTGAGCGGATTACGGGGCAACCCAATACTGCACAATCTGTTCTAAAGGCTGGCGGTCCTTGCTTTTGGACATGGCGGAGAGGAATTTGCTATACATAGTTTTGTCTTCCTTGGGATAGCCAAAGGGGGAGATAGCCACGATCTTCCAGCTCTTGGGAAGGCCCAGATATTTGGCCAGAAGTGCTTCGGAAAAGGCGGCCATCCAGCAGGAGCCGATGCCAT
>Ga0265294_10008031_pt1 | contig 12402 bp, 1 predicted proteins | sample MunlanPumphouse3_FD_192504 | JGI IMG/M metagenome (GOLD analysis project Ga0265294, IMG submission 192504) | Groundwater microbial communities from a municipal landfill in Southern Ontario, Canada - Pumphouse #3 | ecosystem: Environmental > Aquatic > Deep subsurface > Groundwater | place... | reverse complement strand
ACCATTTACACCATCATACAAATATGGATTCTCATCAGTATGTTTCCCAGTAAATGAAATTATATCTTCACCTAATTTTAAATAAGAGGATACCATATAATAATTATAATTAAGATTTAAATAGTGACAATATGCTTGTTTAGTTAACTTTGTACTTGAACTTGTGGCACCCATAGCATAAGAACCTACTGAAATTTTTGAACAAATATCTTCGTTACCTCCATAAGATAAACATCTTAAATACAATAAACAATTAGAAGAAGAAATGTATGGATTTGAAATACATTTATCCATTTCAGCTTTAAAATTATCTAACATATAATCAACATCTTCACCAATATCACTTTTTTCCGAACAAAGATATCCCATGTTATCACTTAATCTTTCACATTTGGCACACCCCGCACATTTTGGTGAATTCACATAATACTCTTTACACTCATTACATTCATCAATTCTTGGACATTCCCTACAAGTTTTTAATATATCTTCGGAACAAGGAAGAGATGTAGTTATAGGATTAGTAGGAGGGGCGAGAATTATACATTCTTTTTGCCCTTGTGTATTTAATGTACAAACTTCTACCTTTTCACCATCATTTAACCTACACTGAATACAATAATCATCCACTTCTTTCATAGCTTCACTATAACTTGTAGGATTTGTTGGATCTTTACCATACATAAAAGTGGTAATTAAATAATCATAATTTGTATTACAAAAATCTTGAGTAACACAAATAGGTTCATCTTTATAAAAAGTACATTTGGCACATTGTGGACAATCACCACCAATCTGGGTATTACATATTTCAAAAATATCTTGTTTAAAAGAATCACAATTACCAGTGAAAGTGTATTTCTTCCCATCAATTGTTTCAGTAATTGTCTTTGAAGTTGATTCCATACACTTATTAAACAAAGTCATACCATAAGCCATGTTTTTATATACAAATTCTTTTGATGGAAATATGTATATATCATTTGAACAAGTAGGGGAATTGATAAACATTCCAAAAATTAAATCATTTGAACCTAATGTTTTAAAGAACACACAACCCGAATAAAATAAATTCAATTTACCTTTTTCAAATTTAATATAAGATAAATCTCTTAAGAAAGTAAAATCACTTACCTCATTAGAAAACGCATTACAAAAAGATTTACTTATAGAATTCTTCAAACCGGAACAATCAATTTTATAAGTGGATTGAACTAGGTTGTTAAATAAAATGTTATATTCCCCACTTGCAATCAAACTTGCCCTTTGTTCAGTCGTAAAGGTACGATTATATTCATCCCCACTCATACATAAACCGGATTCTTCTAAACCCACATACTTACAAGCACCACCAGAACAAAAATTAAGAATACAATTTAAATCATTCTCATCAATTATATCATCATCATAAAAGTTATACATTTTATTTGTTTCATCAACATTAATGGGAAGAACTATATAATTATAATAAGATAAAAATATTTCTAAATCAAATGCATCCCATTGATTGTTTTTATCTAAATCATAATTCTCTTTGTTCTCATCACATTTGAAATTACAATCATCACAAATACCTATACATGAAGTTTTCAAACCTACCAACCAATCTGGTATAATTATATCTGTGTCATTATCTATATCTACATTTGGAATAACACATTCAAAAGTATTATCCACTTGTTTAGTACAAATTGAAGAACAAACACGAGGTATACCTGAAAGTATAGCGGAACAATGTTTACCTTCCTCTTCTGCAGTACATTTTGAAGGAGGACATATAACATAACAAGGTGGATTTAAACAATCCGCATCAGGTTCAGTATTCTCAGAAGGTACTTTTTTAAGAACACAAGTTCCATTATTACATATTGAATCAGAACACCTAGTACAAATATCCCCAGAACACAAACTACATTCCATACCTTCTTCTTCCGGACTACAAGGATTATCTAAACAAGAAACACAATCACCAGTGTAAATATCACAACAATCACATTCAGCCTTATTACATTTATAACTTCCCGAAGGACAACCTGTAGAACTTTGACATTTAAATTCACCATTAACATTTGAACATATCTCATCACATGGAATATTAGCATTATAACTACAAAAATTTCCAGGGGAAGAACAAGTATTATCTAAACAGTTGGTACATTCACCATTAGAATCACAACACCCGGAAGGACATTCAGGACAAACAGGACTATTTGCATCACACATTTTTCTACAAGTTCCTTTTTTCAAATTAGTATCATAATAACAAATTGAATTATCTTCACATAAAGTACAATCATTATTTTCTAAATCAGAACATACTTTACATGCTTCACCATAATTATCACATGGCATACCTACACAAGTATCTGGAGTATTAACTTTTTTACAAAAACCATTTTCACAAGTAAATCCATCACAACAAGGCTTTTCATTAGTTGGATTACAATAAGCACCATTTGAACAAGGAATACAAATTGAATTCCCAGCTGTTTGCAATTGACATATTTCTGAACCACAACAATAAATATTTCCACATGCTGTTTTATTTAAACAATGTTTTTCATAATAAGAAAGACATGAAAGAGGATTAGTATTTGAACAACATCCCTTATCCTCAGTATGATGATAACCTTCAGGACATAGGCCATAATCACATGATTCAACGGGATTACCATACGCATCATCAACACAACAACCACAAGAACTTATACTTGTATCACAACTAAATGTACCTTCAGGACAAGAACTTATTCCACTGAACGCCCATATTAATGCTAATGCTACAAATACAATAAGTATTAAACCTATAAGAATGTTGAAACTATCTTCTTCCTTTTTACCATTTGCCATATTATTCATCTCCTCCTGAACCAACAAGATAATCTAATGGTTTTGTAAAAATAACATCAAATAAACCTTCAGGATTATTAATTATACTATTACATTCCGAATCTCTTGGAATAAAAACATTACTAATAACAATTTCACTAGGCCCAACACTTGAGACACCAGTATAACCACCTTGACTTCCAACTATATTATATGAGTAAGTATACATTTTAGTTGTAGAATCATAAATGTAAGAAACACCACCTACACAAGAACCGCTTTTAGTTTTATAACCACTTATACAAACAGCATAATTGACCCTAATTACTTGTGAAGGTATTGCATTATCAGGAACATAATAAGTACAACACGCATTTGAATCTGTTGTAACCTGTTTACATGGATTACAAACATCATTTCTTAATTCAAAAAAACCATCAGCATTATTATATACATTAGAAGGATTAAAACACCCTCCACCAGCAACATTACATAAATAATTACCCTTAGGACATAATTTAACATAATATGAAGGAGCGCAAGAACATTCCGTGCAACCTTCAATATTACAACCAGTATTAGATTCTAAATTACTGCATTCACCTGTAAGAATATCACAACAGTTACAACCCTTACCACCCATGGAACAATCATACTGTCCATTAGGACAATCTCCAATATTTTTACAAATATTAAACATAGTACCGGTAGAAACACAAACTACATTATCACTACAATTTTCACAATCCCCACTTTCATAACATATTTCAGTGCACATTTCACCAGGAACTTCACAAAATGAATTAACACATCCATATTCACAAATATTATTAACACACCTTCCGTTTTTACAACAATCGGTAGGATTAGTACATGGTCTATTACAATCTTCACATTTACTTGTGTCTAAATTACATTCCATACCAGGACAACAAGGTTTATCAACATTACAATAAGCGCCTTCAACACAACCTTCACATTTATTTGTATATGAATTACATTTATCCGTCCCACAACAAGGGTTTAAAGGGTCACAAGATTTATCACAATTTTCACATTTATCTATAGTGCATTCCCAACCATCACAACATTCTTCATCCAATAAACATTTCCTATCACAAGTAGTACATTTGCCTTCCACTTCTGGTGATAAACTAGACTTAACACATTCATAATTAGGACAACAATCATAAGGATATCCAATAGCATAACATTTTTGAGCTTCACAATCCGCACAAAAACTCGTTAAAGCATCACAAAACATGTTTTCACAACAAGAACTTTTAACAAGAGGATTACATGGTGAAGTTAATGAACAAGGTTTACATTTTTCAGAACCATCCTGTTGCAATTCACAAACATCTGGAACACAACAAATTATTTCATCATTACAAGGAACTTCAACACATCCTGTTGGTGGGACATAACACGTTAAACCATCTATTGTACAACAATTAAACTTTTCTAAATAGTATGTTCCTTCAGGACAATCAAGTTCATCCCCCCCTGTTTCTTCTTTTAAATAACATGTTGAAAGTAATATTAATATTATAGCAACCAAAAGAATCATACCAAACATCTTAATTCCATCATCATCAACATTTACCATTTTATTACCTCTTATATTAACAATTGAACTTTTTATAAAGTTCCATTACCCTACCTGGATTACATGATTTACCTTGTTGTCCCTCAGGCACTTCGACTTCGGGATATACTATCATAGTCATTCCTTCACCATTATAATAATAACGACCACATCTATCTAACCATTCATAACCAATAGGTTGCTTTTTTATTCCATTCTCAAGTAAATCTGGAGCTATTTCAAAATCTACTATACCACCTATATCAACATTAAATGAAAAACCATTCTTTATGAAAAAGTCATTATTACCAATGTAATTTCCTTTTGAGAAATCTAAATCTATTCCACCAAAACCAGCACTTACTAAATTATTGTTATTATTAATTAAATTTGATGATATTCCTGATGAAGAAAAACCTGAAAAACCTACTAAATTTAGAGGAGCATTACCAAAATCAATTTTATTAATAGAAATTGAACCAGATAATGCTTCGGGACAATAAGGAACACCCATAATTTCATAACAGTTATCTTTTTCACTTGAACTTAGTTTATCAAAGTTTATGGGTTCTAAAGGTTTAAACTTAATAGGTATAAATGACCAACCTTTAGATTCATCAGTATAATATAAACCATAATCTCCATTCTGTATTCCTGTAGAAATAGGTTTACATTCACCATCTCTTAAACAGTAGTGTCCCACACCAATAATTCCTTTATCAAGCATTATAGTGAAATCTGTTGTATAAAAGGATTCAATCTCTTTTTTAAATTCTAAATCACTCCAACAAGAATTGAAACTTTCATTACGGTTAACACCAAAACCTACAACCAGTGAAGGAATTCCAAACTTTTCATTGGAAATGTTAGTTGTTGCAGCATATATACTTATATCCATAACCCCTTTCATATAATTATTCAAGAAAGAACAATTTCCTTTTTTTGTAGTTCCTGGATCGTCTATTAAAACAATGAAACCCAACATATCCAAATATCTATTTTTAACAGTTACTCCACTGTAATCTGTTTGTGCTAGACCACAATCACTATTTATAACTTTATTATCACATTTACCTCCAGCACATAATTCTTCAACCTTTTCATTTACCTTAGAAATGAAACTCTTAACTCTCATAATTTCTGCAGGGGATAATTCATTCTTATTATTATTGAAGTGAATCAAAATGGGTAACATGGTTATAACTTTATCTTCATTAACAACAGTGTATGGATTTAAATCTTCAAAAATTTCATATATATTTTCTAATGCCTTTTTTTGTGTGGCAAGACATTTTTCTCTATCTTCACTTGTTGGGAATTTAGTTTCATTATTACAATTTGTATTTGAAATAGAAACGAATTCGTTTAGAAGATCCTCTTTTGATTCTCCAACAACTTCTTCATTTTCGTCAAGAACACAAATTGTACCTTCGGGGACATTATTATAATTCTCATCACTATCACAAATACCTTTGAAATCTATTCTGGAATTTGAAACTATTGTGAAAATCTGAGTTGCAACTGAATGAATAAAATCTGGTTTTGAATGATATTTTATAATGTCCCCATAATCAATTACCTCTGTGGTTATAATTGAAGGAGTAGCAGCGGCACCTACATTTAATTCTAAAAAGTTATATGCGGGATTATATGAAGCTAAAGTATTTTCAGTAACCTTATTTGTGATTTGTTTTAGCGTTTCCATAAGGTTATTATCGTATTGTATTACACTTTTATAATTCAATTTTAATTTCCTGTTTAAAGTTGAATCTCTAACAAATTCAGCTTTTTTTAATTCAGTTTTAGAGATACATTCCACTCCCCCGGAAGAAACAGTAACAATCTTTGTTGTTCCAGGGGAAGGAACTAACTTAATTGATTTTGAAACGGAATCATAATTTCTTAAACATAATTTTGTATAATCATTATCTAAAAGATTTACAGAATCTTGACTAAAGGTGTTTATATCAATATTAACAACCTGTTTCTCATTTGAAACAATTACATTTAACCTTTTACCAGATTCGGGATGGAAAAATAAATACTCTGTAGTTCCACTTTCTAAATCATTAACATTTAAAGATATACTCTCAGTAGCACCAGGTAAAACAGTAACACTCTTATATTTGTGATAAGATAAATAATTTGAAACATCATAGGGATTTACAGAATAAACCTTTGAATAACCTTGTTCGGGACCATAAGTATTTAGTATACAATTATCATAACCAAATTCATTTTTTTCACATTTACGATTATATAAATCCGCTAATACCTTTTCAAAACCTTTACCACAAATATCATTTTCACCATAAAACCAAGTAATAGGTTCTGTACCAGTATTCTTAAAAATTAAATTTTCACCTTCTATTAAATGGATAACATCAAAATCTGATTTAACAGTTTCTAAACCTACTTTAGTTTCCAATTTAGTTGTTAAGTTGTATAAATAAATGTTCACGGACCCATCAGAAATAGGTTTGTTAATAATATGATTATCAATAGTCATAGGTTTTTTATATTCAAAAGAGGCAATCTTGTAATCCTCAATGTTTTGACGTGCGAAAAGAGAAACATGTGAGAAAGTACGTTCATTATCCAATGCTAAATTTGAATAGTATGCCGGTTCATATATGGAATATTGTGTTTTCAAATCTAAATTAACATTAACTTTATCACCTGCGGCTAAAATGACTTCCTGGCCATTAAATGTATCTGCACCGAAACATAGTAATTTCTTACCATTATTATTTTCAACAGTAAATGGTTCGGAGAGAACATAACCTTTTGAATTCTCTACCACATTTTCATTATACTCTTCATTGAAATAATAATCAGAAGTGTCAACGGAATTTAACATAAAGAAAAGGCCGTTCGTTAATGCATCTTCACTTAAACCTAAATCCTTATGTATTTTTGCCCCCCCTTCACTCATAATGTCTGAGTAAAATTGTGTTATGGAATCAGGTTCATCATCATTATCACCTTTCCATCCCCTGTCCGCACATATATTTAGATTATTTATTCCAGGTTTTTCGTTCCAACTGGTATCCATTTTAGAGAAATTCCAATATCCATCACTTATAAAATGATATATATTATTATTGAATGAAACACCGGTATCAAAAACATTATCAATTTGAATAATGTCTTTTGAATTAAACTCTGTGAAATTCAAATAAGCCCACGCATCAGTATTAGGTGTTTGATATAACATACTTGACTCGTGCCCGAAAGCGTCAATATTAATTCTGCACCACCAAAGACGTTCATAACCATTATCTCCAATTTCACCTGTAATACCAGGACAATAACTATCCGCACAAGTTACTTCACTATAACCACCAACATATTCACCCTTAGCACAAGCAATATAAATTTTCTGTTTTTCTTTCAAAAAATTGTTAACTGCAATACCAACTTTAGAAACACTACATTCATCAGTATTTATTAGAGTTGAATAAGTTTCATTTAAACAATCTGGATTAACATCCGGAGAAATATCGTTTGCACATTTTTTATCAACAATTACAGATTCAACATTTGAATGACATGTTATTATAGCATCAAACTTTGTATTAATTTCATCCTTACATTCTTTTACAGTTTCCTTAGCTTCAGAATAACATTCATAGTAATTATTATTGGTCGGATTATCATAGGGTGAATTTTCTTGTGGTTCAACAGGTTGATAATCTACCCCACCAAAATTCTCTGCAGAATTATAACATAAATCTTCTCCATTAAAACAGGCATTTTGAAAATCAGCCATACATTTTTCTTCTGCTTCAGTTTGTTGAGCAGAACAATATTCATTTATTTCATGTCCGTAGATTTGCTTGTATAAATTATCGCCTTCAGTAGTATACCTTTGTATAATAAGTTCATCACATTTATTATTTTCATAAACAAGCATGGGAGCATAATCACAGTACATACCCACTGGAGTGTATAACATTACGTTTTTGTAAGTTTGAGAACCAAATAATTCTGTAACTTCAGTTAATATACCTTTATTATCCCCTTTATCATAAGGAAGAACATCAAGTTCTGAATCATCCTTATTATTATTATTAGTAGTGGTCCAACAAGGTACATCTTTAAATCTTTTAAAATCACTTTCAGAATAATGATCAGCGAAATCAACAGTACTAATGAAAGGAACATTGTTGTAATAGTAACCAATAATTTCATTAGCAACATTTGGGTTTTCAGACATTATCATTTTAACATCATTTATAATTTCACCATTTGATAAAAATATATTAGAATTTTCAGAATTATTAATTTTTTGAAGTGCATATTTATAATTAGCATTGGTTGTTCGCATGTAAGTTAAAATGTCCCTATTTGAACTTGTAACAATAACAGGAACATCATAAGCAAAAGTTTGAAATATATGAGTACTGGAAAAAGGTACCACCAATAAAGTTTTATTACCTGCACCGTGGGGAATATCAACCCATTTAGCATGAACCCCTTCGGTTAGGGTTTTATCATCAGAATAAATATCAAAAGCCTTTAAAAGTTGTGGGAAAGTAATACTCTCTAACCCCGCCATGTACCATTTGTTAGGTACAGCTTTTGCATTTTTCATTCTTAAATAAACATTTGCAGTGTTTAAAAGTTTTGAAGTGGGATTATCATTAGTTGTAAATGCTCTTGCAAGGATTGAATATGGATTAACAGCAGGAGATATTGGGGAATATACAATTGAATCAACTTTAAGATTTAATTTGTCATTAGTACCATAAAATCTATAAGCACGCACAAAACCAGTTTCATTTAAACCACTTACATACCCTTCCATGAAAACAAATTGTTCAATGCCTGAAACAGTATTTGTCTGAGAAGGTTCAATGTACAAATAACCTATTTCATTATCCGAATTCAATCGTTTCAATTCCATACCATCAAAAGTTGCACCATAATTAGTCATTATAGTTATATCACTTATTTCATCTCCCTTAAATGTAGATAAAAGATTATCATGAACATTAATATTATTTAAATTTGAAAAACCTTCTCTAGTTAAATCGTAAAGCTTCATTTTTGATGCAGATTTTTTAACATTATTATTTATATTAACAGTAATTGGAGAAATCTTACCATCAAACTGTATACACAAATCATTTGTATTAGAAGGCCTAAACACAACTGCTCTCGGTTCATATGCTAAATTATTGACAAAATAAGTTTTATTTTTTATAGAGGAATCATCATTACCTTCAATTCTAAAGGGAGTATATTCCATAGAAACAACTTTCCCAGTATCAAGTGCATTAACATTAATTTTTTTACTATTATCACCAATTGAAACAGTAAAAGTAATATCTTCTTCTAAAACATTATCTTCATTCAAACCATACTTAACAGGTTTTGAAGAAGAAACTGAACTTTTTTGTTCATTTAACCATTCTGAAATAACATAAGATACTTTTGAACCTTTAGGTAAATTTATAACCTCATTTTTATAGGGGTTATCCAAACCCACTTCTACATTACCTAACCTGGAATACATAAATATAGGCAATGAACCATCATATGCTAAAATTTGTTTAGCTTTTAATAAAATATCATTTGAGGGAACATCATTCAACACTTGCACAGCAAAATCTAAATTTTTCAAAGTACCAGAAATTTTTTGAATTTCAACTTGATCCTTATTATTAATTTCTGAATCAATTACAAAATAATTATCAGAATTCTCAATTGATGAACCAAAATAAACGCTCTGAGTATTTGAGGTGGAAACATTAAAATCTAATACTTTATTAAAAACAATAGGTCCATAATCAAAAACTTTTGAAGGAAGATTATCAACAGTATAAGATTGACCTTTTGAAATAATAATTTTTTCAGAATCTAAAATGGTTTTTAACCTTGTAGGAGTATCCATAGAATTTTTAATTTTATTCTTATCTGATTCCTTAAATTCTACTTGATAATCATTTTCTTTAAATATATAAAGTTTTTTGGATTTTCCGGGAACATTAACTTCTTCCGTGTTACCATTATAATTTTTAATTATAAGATTTAAATCAGAATTACCAAGGTTTTCAAAAATAATTTCAGGAGTTTGAAGTTTGTTTATGGGTACATGAAAACCTATTGAATCATCAAAAGTGATTTTACTATACAAATGGTAATTTACATTTGTGTCATAATTATAAATCTTAATATTCCTAGGAACCGAACTTTTAATTTCCGTTAAATAAATCTCTTCTAATTTTTCAAGTGTAATAACAAGTGGAGAACCATAAAAGTTAGATTTGTAAATGTATCCTTCATTTTTATCTCCAATTACAATGAACATATTATTAGAATTATATGTTAATAAATCATTTGAATTTGGTTCAATTTTCACCTGGTATAAACCTTTACTGAATAGGTTATGATTAGTTATACAATTTATACTATTAGCTTCTAAATCAAAATCAGAAACTTTTTGAGGGAGAACCATATCTTCGAAAAATCCACGAACATCAGAAAATACAGATTCCCTTACCCTATAAACTTCTATTTTTGAATTGAAATCATCATTATTAATAAAACAAATAGTACCATCTACCGGATTTTTACCTTCAGTCGGCACAAACATTGAACTCATTATTTCAACATTTAATATTTCAGAAGAAGTAACATTTAAATTAAAATATCCTCCGGTAGTTATATCTTTAAACAAAAGCGTATTACCTTTTTCATCGGCCCAATCATAAGAACAAATTTCTGAAGAACTTGGTAAAATAATATTATTCGTTTTTGTCCCAGTTATTTGAATATCTCTATCAAAGTCGTATGGATTTTTAATACATACAAAATCATTTTTTAAGGGAACAGCAAAAGAAGGAGTATACTCATAATCTTTTAATGTAATTGTATTTCCCACATCATTAGGGAAAACAACTACATAACCAGAACCAGTTTCACCAGTTAGACTTGATATACGATAAACTCCCGGTTCATTAAATGAGATACTACAATTAAAACCACTTGTTAAACTTCTACCTTCTTTAAATTCATAATTTTCATTCATCAAATCCAATGCATTTAAATGAACAAGTAATGTTGTATCATACCATTTAAAGAAACTATTAAATGAATTAGTATAACCTATATAATAAAAATCACCAAATAAAGGGGATTGTATCAAATCCTTAATTTTACTTTTAGATGAAAATTCTGGATTAAATTTCTTTTCAATAACAATATCTAACCTTTTGTTCATATTATTATGTATCCACAATTCAGAACCTAATGGAAGTACAAGAGCGCCAGGTTCAAACTCATAATAATCAAAATCTTTTTTTATGGTAGGGTAATCTACATCATTTAATATTAAGTTTTTTCTACCTATTGTATTAAAATAGGGATGTAAAGAAAGTATATTATTACAAATATCATTAGGAGGATTTTTACAATTAATAAGGTCTATTATATTTATAGAACCTCCGCCCCTTTTATCATATTTAGAATTATATAAATATTCATTGTTAACAACCATTTGGTTTGAACCTGCTTCATAAAGAACCCAAGTTAATATTGTATCCGAACCATAAATTTCAAGAGAATTTTCATCATAGAAAGGGTACTCTCCTTCATCTAAAGCAGTAAATCTCCAACGTAAATTTGAAGAGAGAGGTTTTCCTTCTAAAGAATCTGAAGTGGAAGCGTAAATTAAATCTAATTCAATATTATTATTGTAGAAAAATTTCAATTCACCATTCTCATTAACACCAATTGAATTTTGAGTATTATACAATGTTGATGGGTCTATCACCTTTATAACAGATGGAATTTCATTATCATTAACATAAACATTATGCGTACCTACGGGAAAAGTAGTATTGAAACCAGTAGGAAAACAAATTCCCTCTGAATTCAGGAGAGAGGTTAAAAATATTTTAGAAGCACCAACGCCAATAGTAAGATTTCTCTTATTTTGACCATCATTTTGAAAACAGATAGGGTTACCAGAAAACACT
>Ga0265294_10008030_pt1 | contig 12403 bp, 13 predicted proteins | sample MunlanPumphouse3_FD_192504 | JGI IMG/M metagenome (GOLD analysis project Ga0265294, IMG submission 192504) | Groundwater microbial communities from a municipal landfill in Southern Ontario, Canada - Pumphouse #3 | ecosystem: Environmental > Aquatic > Deep subsurface > Groundwater | place... | reverse complement strand
ACAGCAAAGCTTCATACCTAAAAATCACTAAATTCATTGAAAACAAGATTTTTTTGAACTTTATTTTAGAACTTAGCCCTATGAAAAAGCGTTCCACCAAAAAACTAGACAACATTAGCAGCCAAAGTAACTTCATAAATACTTAAATTTACACATTTTCTTTCTAAATTTATTGTATATATTACATATAATATATACAATAAATAAAACAAATACAATAAAAATCATTTACTAGAATTTATAATTATTTAGTGAAGTTATAAAGAGTAAAAAATACACACAAAGTGTCTAAATAAAAATTACGGAACAATATTGTATATTATTCGTCAAAGTAAATAAAGGAACATGGGTTATAAAAAATTATTAAAGTGAAGAGGAGGATGGATCTAATGAATAAGAAAAAAACCCCTATAATAGGGATGGCTATTGCACTTACAATTATTTGCAGTATAGTTTGTGGGTGTGCTTCATCTGGATTTATTTATTCTAATAGACAAAATTATTTAAAAATCGAAGAGAAAAATATCACAAATTTAGCTCAAAGTTTAATAGAAGAATACAATTCAATTGTAGAGTGGATTGAACCATATTTAGAAAATACTGTATGCAATTCTGCGGAGTTATCTATATCGGTTAAAGGGACAGATAACAGTGAACCTTTTCTAGAAAAAGGTAAGGTAATGATGGTATCCGAATCAAATAGTAATGAGCAATATTATTATGATAAGTATACTTTTGATCTAGAAAACATAATTGATTTTGGTGGGTTAGAAACTGTTGTTGATAAAAAAATGATGGGATTTAGATTTCCAGGCAATGGGAAATACTTGGCTTTTAATCTTGCTGACAGGGATCAATTTGAAAGTTATTATCTTCCCAAGAGAGTGTTGATGCGTCAAGAACTTATAGATGCGGTAAAAATCACACCAGAGGAAGTTAAGGTGCTTTCGCCATATATCAGGTTGTATTTTGATAGTATTGAAGGAAAGCAGGTTACAATAGAAAAAGAAAAAGGACCATATACTTATCTTACTCAAGAAGGAAACAAGAGTGTTACAGTTAATTTTAATAGTGATGAATTAAGTGATTTAATAAATAAATGTCTTGAAAAAATGGTGCGAGATGAAGATCTTCTTAATTTACTTTGTGATAAATATAATAGTGTTTATACTTTGTTGACTGAAAGTGGTGATCTTACTGCTGATAGTAACTTAAAAAAGATGAGTAAAGAGGAAATTAGAAATGTATTGAAGGGGTTAGTTGATAATAAAGTGATATTAGATGACATAGATAGTTTGAGCAGGTATCTTTATGTGTATGAAGATAATGATATTATTATAAGCGCATTTACTATTAATTACCATAAAACAAAAGTAAGTTATAAAGTTCTTAACGATACAATTAGTGCTGTGAGAGAATGGGAGTTTGCTATTCAAAGAGATATTGAGGATAATAAGAATGATAATAAAATAAGTTTAAAGCTTTCTGGTACGGATTGTTTTGATTGGCACTATTTAAAAGGGAAAAATGGGGATGTATCAATTGAGTTTAATGACAAAGGTAAGGGTATAAGTTTTATAGGTGATTATTTGTATAACGTGGATGAAAAGAAAGATAATGGGGAGCTGAGTTTTTCATATACTAGAAAGGATGAGAAAATTTCTGGTGAGATGAAGAAAGAGATAAAGAAGAATCCAAATGAGAAAAGTCAGGAGGGTTTAATCAGAGGTGAGATTAATTTAAATATTCCTAAAAAGCAGATTAAAGGTGTTGTAATTAATATTGACGGTAAATGTTCAGAAGTGTTAGGTAAGCCGATAGATCAAATTAGCTTAGATTCAAATAATTCACGGGATATTCGTGATATAAGCAATAAACAGTCAAAAGGTCTCATTAGTATTGACAAATTAAGAATGAAAGTTATGTTCAATTGCAAGAATATATTTTTGCCGTATCTAATGAATTAATACTTTCTGTTGCTAATTAATAGTCTACATTTACACAGGGGGACGGGGTTGTTGTTACCAAGGGTGACAACAACCCCGTTCTCCTGTCAACCTCAAAACATGTAGTTTATTTAATGACAAATATTGTTATACAGTATTGTTAAATGGTATAATGAATTAGTTATATTATGAAAGTTGAGGTTAATTATTATGAGATGGATAAAAAAGTTACTACTGTTGCTTGTAACACTGGTGTTTATCGTTTCATTGTATGGAGTATTCAAGCCTATAGAGGGAGGGATATCTATGGAAGGGGAAATTCACAAAGATTCAGGAGTAGAGTTTATTTACGATTTAACCTATGAAGAGGATGAAATGGTTGTTCATCAACAAAATATATTTAACAAAGTATTTCAGATAATAAATGATGCTGAAAATTTCATAATTGTTGATATGTTTTTGTTTAATGACAATTATGACAGACAGTATGAGTATCCAGAGCTTTCTGCCACTTTAACTAAGACGCTCATAGATAAAAAGAAGAATAATCCGGACATTAATGTTACTTTTTTAACTGATGAAATCAATGAATGTTATGGTGCATATTCTAACAAGTATCTTGAAAAGTTAAAAGATAATGGGATAGAAGTGGTGGTAACTGATTTAAATGCCTTGCGAGATTCTAATCCGATTTATTCAGGCGTATGGAATATTTTTATTAAGCGTTTTGGAACTGAGGGAAAAGGATGGCTTCCTAATGTATTTGATAAAGAAGGAGAAAAAGTAACAGCACGGTCTTATCTTAAGCTTCTTAATTTTAAGGCTAATCATAGGAAGGTGCTTATTACAGAAAAGAAAGCACTTATTACATCTGCTAATCCACATGATGCTAGTGCTTATCATTCTAATATAGCGTTTGTAGTTGAAGGAGATATTTTGCAGGATTTGTTGGTGTCAGAAAAGGCTGTAGCAGGTTTAGGAGTTGAAGAACCCGGGTATGAAGCGATACCAGTAAGTGCTGGAGACATCAGCGTACCAAAAAATATGGTTCTTGGTACATCAAATATTGATAATATGGAAATATGTTTACTTACAGAGGGGAAGATAAAACAACATCTTTTGCAGGAAATTAAAAAGACAAGCAAGGATGATGTTATTAAGATTGGAATGTTCTATCTTTCAGAAAGGGATGTTATTAAAGAGCTTATTAAAGCTTCTGGACGGGGAGTAGAAATTAATTTAATTTTAGATGCGAATAAGGATGCTTTTGGGATGGAGAAAAATGGGATACCTAATAGACCAGTAGCGGAAGAATTATATAAAGAATCGGGAGAAAAAATAAATATTAAATGGTATAAAACTCATGGGGAACAATATCATACAAAGTTAATTTTGATAAGAGGTCGTGAAAAAAGTGTTGTTTTTGGAGGTTCGGCTAATTTAACCAGAAGAAATATTGGAGATTATAATTTGGAGACAGACCTTAAAATCACTGCAAATAATAGTAGTAAAGTAATCGAAGATGTTGAACAATATTTCAGGAGAGTTTGGAATAATACAGAGGGGATTTATACTGTGGATTTTGAGGAATATCGAGAACAATCTTTTTGGAAGAGGATTCTGTATCTGTTCCAAGAATGGTCGGGGCTTTCAACTGTATAAAATGATAAAGCAAAACTTCTCAATATCAAGACAGTTATTGACGTATGACCATTATAGGAGTAGAATACTTTAGTATGGAGTAAGTGTAATAATATTTGAATCAAGAGGGAGGATTAATAATGGCGGAAAAAGATAGTGCTTGTAGTACTTGTGGTAGTATGGGTACTGAACAATGTTCTTCTTGCAGTGAGACAAAAAAGGGTCATGAGTTGAATAATATTAAACATGTTATTGCAGTCATGAGTGGAAAGGGTGGAGTTGGAAAATCCACCGTAGCAGCTTTATTGGCAGTTTCTTTGCAAAAAAAAGGATTTAAAACGGGAGTATTAGATGCTGATATTACTGGACCTAGTATTCCTAAACTTTTTGGTGTAAAAAAAGCGCCTGATGCTTCGGAGATTGGGATGTATCCTGTAAAAACCGATGAGGGTATGTCAATAATGTCGATAAATTTACTTTTAGAAAATGAAGATGATCCTGTGATTTGGCGTGGCCCTTTGATTGCCGGGGCTATTAAACAATTTTGGGAAGAAGTTATTTGGGGTGATTTAGATTATCTTGTTGTGGATTTACCTCCTGGTACGGGGGACGCACCGTTGACGGTGATGCAGTCTTTACCCCTTGATGGGTGTGTTGTCGTCACTTCACCACAGGATTTGGCAGGGATGGTAGTAAGAAAAACCATTAAGATGGCTAAAAAAATGGACATCCCTATTTTAGGCATTGTTGAGAACATGAGTTATATCGACTGCCCAAAATGTGGTGAAAAGGTTTATCCATTTGGGGAAGGAAAGACTGAGCTTATGGCTCTTGAATTTAATGTGCCACTTCTTGGAACATTTCCTCTTAAGACCTCTATCAGTAGCTTAGGAGATGCAGGTGAAATTGAGAAATCTGATGATTATCGTCTTTTAAAATTAGACAAAATCATTAACCATCATAAACAATAGTTTAACCATTGTTAAACTATTGTTAAACTATTGTTAAACTATTGTTTAACCATCGTTAATTGAAGGGAGGTGTGGTTGTGGCAAGACCACCTAAATTTCGTAGTGTGGAGTTTGAACCTCGGTATACGTATTTTAAGCCAGCGGCAGTTCCTAAATGGCAGTTGGAAGAAGTGGTATTGACTGTCGAGGAATTAGAAGCAATAAGGCTTAAAGATATGGAGGGTCTTGAACAGGAAGAATGTGCGGAAAGGATGCATATTTCTCGACCCACTTTCCAGAGATCTTTGATCAATGCAAGAAAGAAGATAGCAGAATCAATTGTTGAAGGTAAGGCGATTCGGATTGAAGGAGGAAATTATAGGCTGGCAAAAAGAGTTTTCAAATGTGATTCTTGTGATAATGAACTTGAAATACGTCATCGCCAAGAGCAAGATTCGGATTTGTTGTGTCCCAGATGCGGTGGAGCTATTAAAAAAATTTAATATAAAAAAAGCTATCATTTCCTATGAAATGATAGCTTTTTAGCTTTTAAGTTAAATATATTTAGTACAGAATCAGTGGTCACAAACATTCTGACCTATTTCAAGATTATTATTAAGGTAACTTAGAACTACGTTTTCTGGATTTCCTACGGGAGCTCCTGTTATTACTTTAATTCCTTGAGACAGAAAAAGATTTTGAGCACGAGCGCCCATACCACCAGTGATAACGAGGTCAGCGCCTTGCTCTTTGATCCAAGGAGGCAGGATACCAGGTTCATGATTAGGAGGTGTTATGAATTCTTTATTTAGTATTTTTTTCTCCTTTTCGTCTACTTCAAAAAAAGCAAATACTTCACAGTGTCCAAAATGCATACACAATTGTTCTTTTACAACGGGCATAGCAATTTTCATTTTTATCGCTCCTTTATATATTCAAACGTCTTTTCAGCTCATTTGCCATAGAAATTATTTCTTTAGCAGCTTGGCTTTCCTGATTAAATTCAACAATGCTTTGCTTTTTAACTTGAGCTTTAGTTATATCTTCATCATATGGTATTTTACCAATGATTTCAATCTCAAGTTCAGCACATTTTTCAACAATTTCTGAGACCTTGGAAGGGTTTATATCGATTTTGTTGATACAAACAAATGGTTTAATATGAAAATAATTTGCTAAATTAACTACTCTTTCTAAGTCATGAAGACTTGAGAGGGTAGGCTCAGTAACGATCAATATATTATCTGCACCAGTAATGGAAGCGATGACTGGACAGCCAATTCCGGGAGGTCCATCTACAAGTATTAATGGTATATTGTTTTCTTCGGCTTTTTGTTTAGCGTGTTTTCTTACTTCGGTTACTAATTTTCCCGAATTATCTTCACCTGCACCTAATTTTGCATGAACCATAGAACCATGAACGGTGTTTGATAAAAAGACATGACCTGCTAAGTTTTCACGCATATCTATAGCATCTTGGGGACAGAAATATGCACAAACTCCACATCCTTCACAGGCTATCTTGTCAATTGCAAAGTTAGCAGAAATAGCATCAAAGCGACATAATTCTACGCATTTACCACATTGTATACATGTATCTTTGTTAATATAAGCTGATTTACCACTCCAAAATTCCTTTTTAACTTTAAAATCTGGATTTAATATTAGATGGAGGTCAGCAGCATCCACATCGCAATCAGCCAAGACCTTGTTATCAAAAATATTAGCTAAGGATGCTACAATACTGGTTTTTCCTGTTCCGCCTTTTCCGCTAATTATGATTAGTTCTTTCATGAAGGAAGCACCTCCTGGAGATGTTCAAGTATACCAGTAAACTTTTCTTCATACTGAGGAAGCGCTTTAAGAAGCAGTATTCCTTCAGAATAAGCTCTGGCAATATGTCTATCGTGGGGTATTTCTAATATAATAGGAATATTTTGCTCTTTACAATAATCCCAAACAGTGGAATCGCCAATTGTAGAACGATTTATTCCTACAGCAAAAGGTATTTTAAGTTCGTTAACTACGTCAACAGCTAATTTTAAATCATTAAGACCAAAAGGTGTGGGTTCTGTGATAAGAAGAATAAAATCGCTATTCTTTAGAGATTCGATTACAGGACATGATGTTCCAGGAGGACAATCAACTATAACAAATTCATCATCTGTATTGGCATATTTTTTTACACTTCTAATGAGAGGAGGAGACATAGGTTCGCCGACCTTCAAAAGACCTTGAACAATTTCAAGTCCATCTGCAGTTCCGGTTTGAACGTCACCTATTTCTTTTTCTGATTCTGTTATAGCCCCTGTGGGGCAAACAATGCTACACCCTCCACAGCCATGGCAAAGCTCAGGGAAGACTAAAACCGTATCCTTGATGTTAGCAATTGCTCCAAAGTGACATATATCTCCACACCTTCCACATTTAATACATTTACTCATGTTTACGAGAGGAATTTTAGAGGTTGATTTTTCTGTGGAAGTCCAAGTAGGGTGAAGAAACAAATGACAATTAGGTTCTTCAACATCACAATCTAATAGTGTTACTGTTTTGTTTTGTTTTTTTAAAAAATAAGCAAGGTTAGTAGCTATGGTGGTCTTACCAGTACCACCCTTGCCACTAGCGATAGATATTTGCATAGTAATCAGTACCTCCGATTTTCAAAACTTACATCCAGTGTCCTTCAACGTTGTTACCACTAGCTTTTTGTAAAGTTCCATTTTTGAATTTATCTATTGCTTCTTGTACGGTAAGACCAGTCCCTAAATAGATATCTACATTGCCAGCAGTAAGTGTGCGAAATGCGTTAGGACCTACATTTCCGGTAATAACTGCCTCTGCCTCTGCTTTGATAATTGTTTGTGCTGATTGTATACCAGCACCTTGTGCGGAGGTGAGATTTTGTTCGTTGTCAACACTAATGTAGGAATCATTATCCAGATCATAAATAATAAACTGTGAAGTTCTACCAAATCTTGCGTCAAGGGTACTGCAAAGATCGTTTCCTGTGGCACTAATAGCTATTTTCATAGATTAACACTCCTTTCGATAATTATTAATTAGTATTACCTAATCTAATGAACATATGACCAAAAAAGATGTTGACATATGCTCAAAAACAATATACCATAATAGTGGGCATATGTCCATAAGATATTTTAAATTATTTATGAAAGGAGTTTGATTATTATGCCAAGATTTGATGGTTCAGGACCTATGGGTCAAGGCTCTATGACGGGAAGAGGGATGGGATATTGTAATTCCAATGTTGTTCGTCCGAGCTTTGGAGGAGGTATGGGTCAAGGATTTGGTCGTGGTTTAGGACGTGGATTTGGGCGTGGAATGGGAGCAGGCTTTGGAAGAGGCTTTGCTGCAGCGCCGGTTTATGACCAGGGTTATGGTTATGCAGGTGCAGTAGAGGTTGATGAGAAAACTGTTGTGCAAAATCGTTCTGTTTATCTGAAAAATTTAAAGAAGGATATTGAGAATGAATTAGCAGATAACGAAGGGATACTAAAGAATTTAGATAAATAGCGTTAAAAATGAATGAACAATAAAATCGAAGACTTGTTTGTTAAAGGTAGTAATACGTAGATGGTAAATTACGAATTACTACCTTTTTTTATTAATGTAACTAGGATAAAACAATTAAATAGCAAAATAAGAAACTGAATAAATAATATAAAATTATAGAAAACAGAATAAAAGAGGATTATAAATAAAAATGTAGAAATAGTGATAATATTAGTCCAATAAGTGTGTAATAATTTACTAAAGTGGAGGGATGTATTTTATGAAGGGTGTAATTGTATTATGTTTACAAGATGTTGTTAAAGAGAAGTTTGGGGAAAATGTTTGGAAGGAAACTTTAACAGAGGCTGGATTGGAACCAAATACAAGATTTTTGCCTGCGCAGGATATTGATGATCAAGCAATAATGGGTGTTATAGGCTCGTTGTGCAAAGTGCTTAATATATCGTTGCAGCAGGCGGCCGATGTTTTTGGGGAGTATTGGGTTTGCACTTATGCTCCGAAACTATACGGAATATATTTCAAAAAAGCTCATAGTGCTAAAGAATTATTATTAAATATGGACAAGGTTCATGAGATTACTACTAAAAATGTAAAAAATGCAAAACCACCAAGGTTCGATTATGAATGGGAAAATGATAAAACTTTAATTATGACTTATAAATCAGAACGTGGACTTATAGACATTTTAGTGGGTCTTGTTAAGGGTACAGGAGTATACTATAAAGAAGCTTTGGATGTAAAAAAAATAGCAGATAATAAGGTTCGAATAGTATTTTCTAATTAAAAAAGATTATTTCATGAAGAAACAGATAAATTACCTATAGTTACAGATGCCAGTGAAGTGCTTTCATTTAAATAGTAACCGTTGCTAAGCTCAGCTTTGAACTGTAATAGATAAGTAATATATTTTTGTTAAACTGCCGGTACTATTATGTATTGGCGGTTTTTTTTAATTATTATTATACGTTAATAAATTAATTGTACATTATAAAATACCAAAATCTATGTTATACTTATTGTAGTGTATATATCTAATATGTGGATTATTTAAACTAATCGTTGATTTAGTAGTAAGAAACGTTAAATTGATATGTACATTATAAAAGAAAATTTAGAAAGGCTGATGCTGTGATGAATATTTCTTTTTTCCTTACACCAAAACAAGAGATCATTTTTCTTTCATATCGTTCTACCATGCGTCAAGCTTTGGAAAAAATGGAATACCATCGTTATTCTGCTATACCGCTTTTAGATGAAGAAGGTAAGTATGTAGGAACGTTAACTGAAGGGGATATTTTGTGGAAGATAAAGAATACTCCTGGACTTAGCTTTGAGAATACACATAGAATAGCATTGAAAGATGTACCACGTCATATGTGTAATAAGCCCGTAAAAATTGATGCGAGAATGGAAAATTTGATTGACTTAGCTATAAATCAGAACTTTGTTCCAGTGTTAGATGATAATGATATTTTTATTGGGATTGTTAGACGAAGAGATATTATTGAATATTGTGCTAAGCTTTTGAATGGTTTAGATAAGGTATAATAGAGTTATATTTAGGGAGGGAATAATATGTCTGAAAGGAAAAAACTATTGATTAAGCTGGATAGTTTTAGACCTTTAGGAGATATGGTATATGAATCTCTTAGGGATGCAATTGTTAGTCAAGTATTAGCACCTGGGGAAAGGTTGATGGAAACAGAATTAGCTGAAGAAATGGGTGTAAGTCGTACGCCGGTCAGGGAGGCAATTCGTAAACTAGAGCTTGAAGGATATATTGTTATGCTTCCACGCAAGGGTGCTTATGTTTCGGGGCTTTCTATCAAGGATATTAATGATGTTTTTGAAGTAAGAGGAGCTCTGGAAGCGTTGGCGTCGGGTTTGGCAGCAGCAAGGGCGACACAGGATGAGATTGAGCAAATGGAGCGTGATTTGGTTGCTGAGGCTGCCCATTTTGAAACCAGTGATCTATTAAAAACGATTGAAGTAGATGTTAAATTTCATGAAATGATCTATAGTGCCTCGCGAAATACTCGTTTGCAAGGTTTGATTAAAGATTTACGTGATCAGGTTCAGAGGTTTAGAACGACTACTTTGGCTGTCCCTGGTAGAATGAAATTTGCATTGGAAGAACACAAAATGATTGTGGAAGCCATCGCTTCTGGAGATATTCAGGGAGCGAAGGATGCTGCTCGTGAGCATATTGAAAGTGCTGAAAATGCTTTTTTAGAAGTTATAAGTTACACAGAGGGAAAAGAATAGTGAACTCGTTTGGCTTTAGCTGAACATCAAAACTTCGGTGGGGGATCTACCCTCATCGAAGCAGAAAATTGGAAATATATTATGCCGATCCAAAAGACCAGGTAGTGCTTTGTGGTGACCTGGTTTTGTTTTGTAGGAATAAGCGCATAGTACTTCCGTTTTACAGTATATATTGGGAATATAGTATAGCAAAGATAAGAAGTATGGCTTCAGGAATATATAAAAGGCGAAAGGTTTTTGTGAAATTAGCAGAGAAATGATCTATGGATAATATTAAACAAAGATGCATAGGGGAAAGCATTGCTCCTATAAAATTACTTACAAAAGCAAGACAAGCATAACTCATAATTTGTGTTGGAGCTGCCAAGGTAATAATTATAGGCAAAGCAATGGTAATCCCAGGGATAGTTAAACCAGTGAGAAGACTGATTGAAAAAGGGAAAAGAATGGTAATTAAAAGAGGGTTAAGGTCTATACTTTCAAAGTAGTTTAAAAGCAAGTCGATGCTTCCACTTGCTTGGAGAATGTCGCGGAAATATATAGCACCAAAAATTACATAATAAAGTTTGGGGGAAAGAGATTTTTTTACCATGTTTACTAAAGTGATCAAATCAACTTTATAATAAATGATCATAAGAGATACAACAATTAAAAGGGCGAGTACGATATGTAGTTTCAAGATCAGCACCAAAAGAACTACTGTAATTACAGGGAGTATTCCTTCAAAAATATATAATATTTTTTTACAATATGTATTATTAATGTTATTAAGTGTTCCGGTTTCGATTTTATTAATATCTGAAGTATTAGGGTTAGCATGTATGTTTCTAAAAAGAATAGTACCAATCAACAAGGTAATTAGAGTAAAAGGAAACATTATCATAATAAATTTTCCAGTAGGAATGTTTAAAATTTCCACGGCAAGAAGATTTGCCGGATAAAGTGGTAGAAAATACTCCCATACATGACGATAATAATAGTTAATAACAGCTTTTTGTTCTCCGGTAGCAGTAACGTCTTTAGCGGCTTCTTCTACCATGGGTGCTGAAAATTTCGCACCACCTGGAGAAGGAAGAAGTCCTATAAAAGCGGGAAGAGCAGCCATAGCGAAGCAAGGATTGCCGGATAGACTTTTGAGACTTGAAACAAGGCGAGTTTTACTTCCAGAATTGCTCATGATATGTTCCATCATATTTATAAAAAAAAGAGCCCCTAATATTGTTAGGGTTGAAGGTGATAAAAAGGTGGTAGCTAGTGATTTACCGAGGGTAAGAAGAGAAATATTGTGTAAAACCCCGAATAAAAAAGAGGTAATTACAAATACATGCCCTAATTGTATGCGTTTTCTAGCCATAAAAACAAGAATTACTAATACAAAAATGTCAATAAATAATTCCATAATGAGCTTCTCCTTTGTAAAAAAATTAAGCAAAAATAACATCTCTTTAATTCTACTATAGTTTGAGTAGAATAAAAACACATAATAATTCACTATGGCTAATTGTTGAAAAAATACTATGGGGTGAAAACATGTTGTATCGTAATTATAGTCAATATTTACAAGAAAAATATGATGAAAAGGTGTATAAAATTCCAGTAAATCTTCCTGGTACTTGTCCAAATCGTGATGGTACAGTGGGCGTAGGTGGGTGTATTTTTTGTGATGAGAAAGGGTCTGGATTTGAGTGCCTTTCTAATACACTTACAGTACAAAATCAGTTAAAAAAGAACAAGGAATTTTATAATAAGCGTTTTGGAGTGAAAAAGTTTATAGCATATTTTCAGGCTTTTACCAATACATATCTTCCCTATGATAAGTTTTGTGAAAACATTTTGGCAGTTACTGAAGATAAAGAACTTGTGGGGATAGCTATTTCTACTCGTCCCGATTGTATTGATGAAAAGTACCTTCAATTTCTTAAAGATATTGAGAAGAATAAAAATTTGGATATTACCATAGAATTGGGTTTACAAACGGTAAATTATCATACTTTAGATAAAATAAACAGAGGTCATACTTTAGCCGAGTTTATTGATGCAGTTCTAAGAATAAAGAAATATAAT
>Ga0265294_10008029_pt1 | contig 12404 bp, 12 predicted proteins | sample MunlanPumphouse3_FD_192504 | JGI IMG/M metagenome (GOLD analysis project Ga0265294, IMG submission 192504) | Groundwater microbial communities from a municipal landfill in Southern Ontario, Canada - Pumphouse #3 | ecosystem: Environmental > Aquatic > Deep subsurface > Groundwater | place... | reverse complement strand
ATAAATCTTAAAAATTTTGAAAATGTCATATTTTTATGTCAAAGGCTGCAGCGATTCATACATAGAACCGACAGTCTTTTCTAAAGGGTGTCGGTGTTTGATTTATTATGACTCCTATAAATTGAATTTTATTATATCAAAATTTTAATTTGTTGATATTGTAAATTTTTAAAATAAAAAACCAGCTAGAAATTAACTGGTTTATAAATTATAAGTATTTAGTTAACAAACTAACTGCCAAAGCACCATCACTAACACTCATTACAATTTGCCTTAAATAAGTATCACGAATGTCTCCGATAGCGTAAACTCCAGGAACATTAGTTTCAAGTTGAGAGTTGGTCTTAATCCAAGACCCTTCAACTAGTTCTACTTGATTATTCAAGTACTCTACATTTGGAGTATGTCCCGTAGCTATAAACAATCCATTTACATTAAGTTCTTCTTTTTCTAAAGTTTTAACATTTTTTATTTCAATAGATTCTACAAAATCTTTTCCTTTTATTTCCTCTATTACAGAATCCCATTTCATTTCAACGTTACTTAGTTTGAACACTCTTTCTTGAAGAGATTTAACAGCTCTTAGCTCATCACGACGATGAATTAGATATACTTTCTTAACAATTCTAGATAAATAGATAGCATCTTCAACAGCAACATCGCCGCCACCAACTACAGCAACTACTTTGTCTTTATATAAAAATCCATCACAGGTTGCACAGTAAGAAACTCCATAACCATTAAGTCTATTTTCTCCAGGAGCTCCTAATTTTCTTGCATTAGCACCGGTTGCTATTATCACTGTTTTTGTTAAATAAGTATCATTTTCTGTTATAATTTTTTTTACTTGAGTATTAGAGAAATCTACGTTAATTACTGGATCAATTGTAATTTTAACACCTAAATCTTCAGCGTGCTTAACCATTTTGTCCGCTAGTTCCATCCCACTTAATTTGTTCACACCTAAGTAATTCTCAACTTCAAATGTGTTCGCAATTTCGCCTCCTGGTAACCATCTTTCGATTATTAAAAAATCTAGCATAGCTCTTTGTGCATAAACAGCAGCACTAAGACCACCAGGTCCTGCACCTAAAATAATTAAATCATAAACATGTTCCAATTTTTTCACCTCGCTAATAATATTCTTAGTTAATATTATACTATAAATGTATATTTTTAATTTTCAAGAACAAATATTTACAATAAATCTTCTTTAATTTTTACAAACAATTCTTCTAATGTTCCGTGTTCGAATTGATTAATATCAATATTATTCTTGTTGTTGAGACAATCCGTAACTAAAAATGTTTTTATTCCAAGCCCTTCAGCAACCATATCTTCAAGAGTATCGTTACCAATCATTATTGTTTCTTCCGGAATAAAATTCATTGTAGTTAATATCATTTCATAGTAATTTATACTTGGTTTTGTAAACTTGCTATTTTCATAAGTTGTTACATGTAAAAAATCCTCTTTTTTCAAAGAAACCCATTCCATTCGCTTTTTTGTAGCGACAAAAGGAAAAATAGGGTTTGTTGCTAACACAATGTTTTTCCCTCTTGATTTCAACAATTCTATAATCTTTAGAGACAACTCTGTTGGCTTTGAAGATGATTTGACTACTTCAAATTCGTTTTGATAAAACAACTCTAAAGCTTCTTTTATTTGTTCTTTTTTATCATTATTAGGATAAAATTTATCCCAAAATATTTCTTCATTAGTTTTACTACCATTGTTCTCAATCATTGCTTTTGTACCTAACCAAAGATTTTGAATCATCTCCTGTGGATTAAGCCCTAACTCTACGAATTTTAAACCTAATTGATTAAAATATTGCTTAACAAATAATTCTTCGTTTAAAGGTAATAGTGTTCCATCTAAATCAAACAAGTAATTTTTTAGCATATTAATCTCCATTTCTTGTTGCATTAATCATGTGAATATTCTATATATTTTATCAATAAATGTCAATGAAAAATAAAAAGCTATTATGTTTGTAAATAACTAATATTTATGCTAATATGGCGCTAAATATAGATATAGAGGAGGAATTATATGATACATTATAATATTAATGAAATACCTTCAGTTTTGAATGAATATAATGTCCAGGCTAAGACTCTTGTTGACCATAATTTCTCTACAATAAAAAACTTATTTCTTAATTCAGGTCAAAGTATCCCAGACCATAAAGTGCCAATGGATGTTACGTTTTTTATTTTAGAGGGTATCGGGTCAATAACAATAGGCAATGAAACTGTAAACGTAAAACCTAATGATTGTTTATTATGTCCACCAAACACGTATATGTCTGTTAAAGCTGATAAAAACTCACCTTTATCATTTTTAAACATCAAAACGCCAGGATTAAGATTCTAGAAAAAAGATTAGTTCTTACTAGATCTAATCTTTTTTATTATACATGAATTAAATAGTACCTTTTTATAAGCTTACTTATAAAGATTCATATTTCGCACAAAAGATTGTGATTAGGGCTATTTTTTGGTAAAATGGAAGTATAAATACATTTTGGAGGTGATTTAATCAATGACGACATATGAAATTTATAATGCATTTAAACAAGAATTTGATATGGTTGGAATTATCCAAACAAAAAAGTATTTTGAAGCTGCTGAAAAGTTAAAATTTGTATCACCTGCAAATGATTATAAAACTATGGTTGTTCTTGGCTTAGCATATCCAAAAAGGATAATAAAATCTACTACAAATAAACTATATGCATCTTTTTATACTTTTGGAAAAGACTATCATTTAGTGTTAAAAGATAGAATAAAAAAAGTTATGAATAATATCCCGATTGAATATGAACTAGGGGTTGATAATCACCCGTATAATGAAAGATTAGCTGCGGAATTATCTGGCATTGGTTATTTTGCAAAAAACCAATTGATAATTAATCCTGAATTTGGATCATACTTTTTTTTGGGTATTGTATTTCTTAATATAGACTTAGAAGAAACTAAATCATCACCAATTATAGAAAACTGTGGAGATTGTAGAATCTGCATAGAAGTTTGCCCTACAAACGCTTTAAGTGATTTTGGGTATAATTATAACAAGTGTATCAGTTATTATAATCAAACTAAAAAAGTATTAACTGACAAAGAGATTAATACTAATTATTGTTTATTTGGTTGTGATATTTGTCAGTTAGTATGTCCTAAAAACATAAATATTAAAAGTTTTATTCATCCAGAATTCGAACTTACTGGTAAAGAAGGTGTTGATATTGTTGATTTATTTTCATTGTCGGATAAGAATTTTGCAGAAAAATATAATGGCATGTCTTATTTATGGAAAGGTAAAACAATATTAATGAGAAACGCTTTAACTATTTTGTTAAGACAAAAAAGCACAAATTACAATACCTTAATTTCAAATTCTATTCTAAAATTTGAAATGCCTTGGTATAAAGAAACGGCTACAAAAATTTTAAAAAAACTTGAAGTTATAAAAAAAGAATCCATTTAGCAAAAGATGGATTCTTATTTTTTTACTTCATGTATTTGTCTAGAATGTTGATAATTTCATCACTTTTATTAGAAAATGATCCATCAGTTATAGACTCTTTAACACAAGTGTTAAGATGTTGTTTTAGAATAACTAAATTCGCTTTTTTTAGTAAAGCTTCAACAGCTAAAATTTGATTAGCAATATCTACACAATAGCGATCTTCTTCTGTCATTCTTATCACTGCTTCAATTTGTCCTTTGGCTGTTTTTAATAAATTCAATGCATCTTTATGATCATGCTTCATATTTTACCTCCGTTCTTTTGTTTAAATCTATTTTTTTCAATCTTAATGAATTATATATTACATTTAAACTACTGAATGACATAGCCAGTGCTCCAATCATTGGATGGAGTAAACCTAACATTGCAAAAGGTATTGCTAAAGCATTGTAGAACCAAGCCCAGAAATAGTTTTGCTTTATTTTTGAAAATATAGCTTTAGAAAGATTCAGAGCTTTAACAACAGATTCTAAATCTTCATTGATTAAAGTTATGTCACTCGCTTCAATAGCAATATCAGTTCCAGTATGAAAAGCAATTCCAACGTTTGCTTGTTTTAAGGCTGGTGCGTCATTTATACCATCACCAACCATTGCAACTAGTCCGAATTCGTTTTGAAGTTTTATGATTTCATCAACTTTCCCACCCGGTAAAACAGAAGCTATTATACTTGTTATTCCAGCTTTTTTAGCTATTGCTTCAGCGGTTTTTTGATTATCTCCGGTAATCATGATTGTTTTAACACCCATTCTTTCAATCTGTAGAATTGTACTTTTTATATGTGGTTTTAAATCATCCGCAATCCCTAAAACTCCAATAGTATTGTCTTTACTTCCAACAAGTACTACTGTTTTTGCTTCTGCTTCTAATTTTTCAATGTTGAACTTATATTTTTCATAATCTATTTTCATTTTTTGGAAAAACTTTGTACTTCCCAAAAAGAATTCTTGATTATTAATTATCCCGGTAATTCCCAATCCTGTAACAGACTCAAAGTTATCTAATTCAAGAATATTGACTGACTCTTCTTTTGCTTTTTCAATGATTGCTTGAGCTAATACGTGTTCAGAAGCGTTCTCTAAAGTTGCGGCTATTTGCAATAATTCGGTAATATTTTCACTTAAAATATCTGTAACTTTTGGATTACCAATAGTTAATGTTCCAGTTTTATCAAATGCTATTGCTTTAACATCCTTAAAAGTTTGAACTGCTTCTCCACTTCTAATTAGAATTCCATTCTCTGCTCCCTTACCACTTCCTACCATCAAAGCTGTAGGTGTTCCAAGCCCCAACGCACAGGGACAAGCAATAACTAAAACAGCTGTTGATGTAACAAAAGCAAGCGTTAAGATGCTTTGATCTTGATTAACCCATGGTAGTATTCCATCAAAAATTGAAAGAATCATTAAATGAAAATCTGGAAATATTAAGAATGAAGCAAACGTTAATAAAGTAAGCCCAAGTATTACAGGCACAAAAATACCGGTTATTTTGTCTGCGAACTCTTGAATTGGAACTTTTGACCCTTGACATGCTTCAACCATTTTTATAATTTGTGCAAGAAATGTTTCATTTCCTACACGGGTAACTTGAACCTTGATAATTCCGTTTTTATTTATAGTAGCACCAATTACGTTCTCACCAACGCCTCTTTTAACTGGTAATGATTCGCCAGTAGCTAATGATTCATCAATGGTTGATTCTCCAGAGATTATTAAGCCATCCATAGGTATTTTTTCGCCAGGTCTAATTATCATGACGTCACCGACAACTAGTTCAGAAGTCAATACTTCTATTTCTTCTTTATTAATAATAATTTTTGCAGTTTTAGAACCAATTTCTAAAAGTTTTTTAATTGCATTCGATGCTTTTCCTTTTGCTTTAGTTTCTAAGAATTTCCCAACTAAATGTAAAGTCATAATCATAGTTGCCATTTCGATAAAAGTAGTGATTGGCAAAAACAATCCTAACAATCCTATTAAGTAAGGTGGTACTGACCCTAAAGATACTAAAACATCCATATTAGGTCTTTTAGTTTTAATAGACTTAAATGCCTTTTTATGAACGTCAAATCCGAAAATAAATATTACTGGAAATCCCAATATAGCACTTATATATATGTATCCTGGTATCTTAGTTAAAAACATATCTATTAACATCAACGACATTATTAATGTAGCTAATATAGCCGATAGAATAACTTTTTGTTTTGCTTTTTTTATAAAAGTAATATCATTTGCATCTGATTCTAAAGAGTTTTTTTCTATAACTAGTTTATACCCGATGTCATTTATTACTTTTTGAATATAACCGATTTTTATAATTTCCGGATTATACTTAATTATAAGACGATTATTAGCAAAATTTAGATTAACCTCACTTATTCCAGTTAATTCTTTAATAGTAGTTTCGATAGCATTAGCGCATGATGCACAACTCATGCCTACAACCAAGAAAGTTATTGTTTCAATTTTTTGTTCTTCAATCACCATTTCATATCCTAATTCATCTATCATACTCTTTATTTTAGTTTCAGTTATTAAATCCAGATCATAAACGATTGATAGAGTTTCACTCGCTATATTTACAGAAACTGTTGAAACCCCTTTAGTAGTACTCAAAAGAGTTTCGATACTTTTTGAACAAGAAGCACAACTCATGCCATTAATTTTGTATTTTTTTTGTATCATTATAAAATCACCCGATATCCTAATTCACTAATTTTATCAACTATATTCTTAAAATCAATAGTTGATTCGTTGTATTTTACATCTACTATTTTTTCTTTTAGAATAACATTCACTTTTTCAATACCATTTAAACTAGATAATCCACTTTTTATATTATTTACACAATGTTGGCAGTTCATACCATTAACACTCAATTTAATCTCTTTCATTTGTCTCCTCCGTCGCACCCCCATATTAGGGGGGAAAAATAATTATAACAAAATCAAAATAATTTTACTAGTAAAATGGTTTATTTAAGCATAACATTTGAAAATATATACCCCATAGGGTATAATTATAAATGAAAATGAGGTGGTTATATGAAATGCGAAAGTTCACTAAAAAATCGAATCAAACGTGCTCAAGGTCAAATGTCGGGAATTATAAAAATGATGGATAATGACTCTACTTGCATGGATATACTTACTCAATTAAAAGCGGTAAGATCAAGTATAGACAACGCTATTGGAATACTAACAACTACAAATCTAATTCAAATTATCGAACTAAATAATGATATAAAACTAAATAATGTAGATGATGCAATAAGTTTAGTTATTAAAGGTATTAAATAAGGAGTTTTAATTATGTTTACATTCAATATCGAAAAAGCTAACAATGAAGCTAACTTTTCTTTAAGTATAAACTGGGATTTAATCATTATTGGGGGTGGACCAGCAGGTTTAAATGCTAGTTTATATGCAAAAAGAAAAGGGTTAGAAGTTGGAATTATTACGGATGAAATTGGCGGTCAATTGCATAACACTACTGAAGTAGATAATTATCTAGGCTTCAAAAAAATTGAAGGCAAAGATTTATCGGAACAATTTTTAAACCATATTAATAATCTTAATGTTCCAATTTTAAAGAACATAAGAGTAAAAGAAATAAAGCACTTAAATCCTGATTTTGAGATTTTTTTATCAAATGGAAAGATAATTAAATCTAAAACAATACTCATAGCTACTGGTGGTTCACCACGAAAGCTAGAAGTTGATGGTGAAGAAACCTTTAAGAATACAGGAGTTTCTTACTGTACTACTTGTGACGCTCCATTTTTCAAAGATAAGCACGTTATTGTTGCCGGGGGAGGAAACAGCGCAGTTGAAGCTATATTAGACCTAGTTCCTTGGGCAAGTAAAATTACGTTAGTGCATAGAAGTTTGTGGAGAGCTGATCAAATCTTACTAGATAAAATTAAAAACTTAGAAAAGGTAACAATTTTGTTGAACACTGAAATAAAAAATATATATGGCGATAATAAAATGCAAGGATTAACGGTTTATAGTAAAGAGAAAAATGATTTATACGATATTAAAGCTGATGGGATATTTATTGAAATAGGAACAATCCCGAATAGCTCTTTAGTTATGAATCTAGTAGAAGTTAATGACAGAAATGAAATTATTGTTGATAAAAATCAAATGACTTCAGTAGAAGGAATCTTTGCTGCTGGAGACGTAACCATTCAACCAGATAAACAAATTATCATTTCAGCGGCAGAAGGCGCAAAAGCAGCTTTGGCTGCAACTAAATATCTAAACAAATATTATAAGGAGACTGAATAAATATGGAAAAATTATTAAACCAAGAAATACAAGATCAAATAAGAGATTTTTTATCTCACATGGATAAAGAGATATCTTTTGTATTATTTACAAAAAAAACAGGTTGTGAAACTTGCACACAGACAAGAATGCTTTTAGAAGAGATTTCATCACTTAATGATAAAATCACATTTGTTAATAAAGACTTAGATATTGACACAGCTGAGGCAAAAGAATTTGGTATAACTATGGCACCTAGTTTCGTTATTTTAGATTCGAACGGTAAATATCGTGGTGTTAAGTTTAGTGGCATCCCAGCTGGTCATGAAATAAATTCGTTTTTATCAGCTGTAATTGATATGTCAGGTGTAAACTTCGGATTTGACGAAAAAATCATTGAAAGAATTAAGAAAATAAAAAAGCCTATTAACATTAAGGTATTTGTTACTTTAAGCTGTCCACATTGTCCAGGAGCGGTTTCAAATGCGCATCGTCTAGCAATGCTTAATGAAAACATTGAAAGTGAAATGGTTGAAGCACAAACATTCTTTGAATATGCGAGTAAATATAATGTATCAGGAGTCCCAAAAATTGTTATCAACGAAACTCACGAACTTTTGGGTAATCAACCGCTTGAAGAATACTTAAACACATTTGAAAGATTATAAAAAATATCGATTTGTAACTTATTTGTTATGAATCGTTTTTTTTATTAACACTGTTCATAAACTATAAGAAACTTCCTCTAGGCATATTTAATTTGTTATTATTGTGTGCTATAATGATGAAAAATGTCATGATAAATATGAAAGGTGAGGGAAATCATGAATCTAACATTGGCAATTGTATTTAGTATTATTGTATCTTTAGGTGCTTTTTTATTAGCAGGATGGCTATATTTATGGATTAAAAAACAAGATAGTTCAAATGCTAAAATTAAGACTATCAGTGATTTAATTAAAAGTGGCGCTAATACTTTTTTAAGAAAAGAATATATTATATTAGCAAAATTCGCATTAGTAGCGGCAGTTTTAATTTTTCTTTTTTTACCTAAACCGATATGGAATCAACCGGATTTCAATGCAATCTTAAGTAATAATGTCGCTATGACTTTTGCTTATATTTTCGGTACTGTATTTAGTGGTCTAGCAGGTAAAATTGGTATTTTTGTAGCTACTATCGCTAATAAAAAGACAGCCGAAGCAGCTACAAGAGGTATCGGTCCTAGTTTCTTAAGCGGGTTTAGAGGCGGAGCTGTCATGGGTATGGCAGTTGTAGGTTCTAGTTTACTTGGTGTAGCTTTGTTTTTCTTAATCACTAAGAATCCAACAATGTTATTAGGGTTTAGTTTTGGTGCTTCTTCTTTAGCTTTATTTGCTAAAGCTGGCGGTGGTATTTTCACAAAAACAGCTGATATAAGCGCAGATTTAGTTGGTAAAGTAGAGTTAGGAATTCCTGAGGATGATCCTAGAAACCCTGCAGTTATTGCTGATAATGTTGGAGATAATGTTGGAGATGTTGCCGGAATGGGAGCTGATCTTTTTGACTCACATGTTGCATCATTAGCTGCTGCTATTGTTATAGCAGCTTCAATTGATACACTTAATGGATCTAGCAATGTCGAAATGGTTTTTGTATTTGCTGCTCTTGGTTTATTAGCTTCTATTCTTGGTGTAGTTTTAGCAAAAATGGGAAAAAAGAAAAATCCAACTAGAGCATTGAATTTAAGTACTTATGTAACTACTGCTATATATGCTATTTTATCTTTAGTAGCTACTCTAATTTTCAAGTATGAATGGCGATTATATTTGGTTACTGTTATTGGTTTATTTGTCGGTGTAATTATTGGAATCACCACTGACTACTTTACTAACGATGAGAAAAAACCTGTTAGAAACGTAGCCAAAGCTAGTGAAAGTGGTCCTGCTTTAACAATTATATCAGGAACAAGTTATGGATTCCTATCAGTTTTACCAGCTATGATAGGAATTGCAGTTAGTGCTTTTGCAGCTTATATGATAGCTGAACCTTTAGGACCTAAATATGGTTTATTTGGAATATCAATTGCGGCAGTAGGAATGCTTTCTATTGTTGGAATGATAATATCAAATGACGCTTATGGTCCAATCGTTGATAACGCCAGAGGATTGGCTGAAATGGGTGGATTAGGAGAAGATGTAATTAAGATTACTGATCAACTTGATTCTGCTGGTAATACCGTTAAAGCAGTAACAAAGGGGTTTGCTATAAGTGCTGCTGGTTTAACTGTCATTGCACTTCTTGCTGCTTTTGTTAGTGAAGTAAACGATGCTGCAATTGAACTCAGTTTACCTTTAATTACTGGTTTTGATATTTTGAATCCTGCTGTATTCTTTGGAATGTTAATAGGTGCTGCAGTTCCTGCTGTATTCTCTAGTTTATTAATGCTTGGTGTTACAAAAAATGCAGAGAAAATGGTTGCGGAAATTCACAGACAATTCGAAGAAATTCCGGGTTTAAAAGAAGGTAAGGAAGGCGTTATGCCAGAATCTGATAAATGTATTGAAATTGCTACAGAAGGTGCATTACATGAATTGTTGTATGCTGGTGGTTTTGCCATAATAATTACTATCGCTGTCGGTTTAATCGGTGGCGTTTATGCAATTGGTGGTTATCTCGCTGGAAATATTGTTTCTGGGGTTCTACTTGCATTATTCATGTCAAACAGTGGAGGTTTATGGGACAATGGTAAAAAGTATATCGAAGCTGGACATCATGGTGGTAAAGGTAGTGACGCACATAAAGCGGCTGTAGTTGGCGATACCGTTGGAGATCCTTTTAAAGATACAGCTGGTCCATCCATAAATACACAAATAACCGTTGTAAGCTTAGTATCAAGTTTGTTTGCTATTATCTTCTTAGCATATTCATTATTCTAATATAATAAAAAAATAAAAACGCCTTTACACTTTAAATAATGTAAAGGCGTTTTTTTTGAAGTAATTAGTTGAATAGTTTTATACTTTCTTCAATTACATTCCAGTACTTATTAACATCTATTTTTGTTGCAACATAAGTGTTTTTTTGTAATTTCATATAATCATATATATCACAGTTTGTTCTTCCATAACTTACACTATGACTAATGTCAATATCACAATGAACAAAGGATAGAGTAACAACCGAAGAATCAATTAAGTATACTAATGGAAGAGGATCATGAAGCGGTCCACCTTCCAAACCAAAAACACGTTTTTGGTTTTCGTTAAATACTTTCATTAATTTAGTAAACAAAATAGATGCTTTATTATTAATAAGACTCATTCTATCTATAATGCTAGGTAAAACCAATACCTGTTTGGTAACATCTAAACCAAACATCTTAACCTTACACCCAGAGTTAAAAACTATATAAGCAGCTTCTGGGTCAGAATAGATATTAAATTCTGCAGCTGGAGTAACATTTCCATTACTATAAGACCCACCCATTAATACAACCTCTTCAATATTGTTGACAATTTTTGGTTCTAGTTTTATTGCTAAAGCGAGATTTGTCATTGGACCAGTTGTAACAATGGTTATTTTTTCATCACTATTCATAATGGCTTCAATCATAAAATTTACTGCATGTCTAGAATCATATTCTATTTTTAACTCAGGAAAATCGAATCCATCTAATCCAGATTCTCCATGTATTTGCGAACATATTTCCATATTTCCTAGAATAGATGATTCCGCACCTAAACATACAGGAACAGAAATATCTAAATACTGACAAAGATTAAGAGTGTTCTTTCCTGTTTTTTCAAGTGTTTGATTACCACTGACCACAGTTATTCCTAATAAGTCAAATAGGGGATGACGACTAGCTAACATTATAGCGATAGCATCATCATGGCCTGGATCGCAATCAAGGATTATTTTTCTTTTTTTCATAATCGTATCCTTTTTCTTTGTTTATTTCTCTTTGATAACAATTTCACTATAAGCTTTAGCTAATTTAGCTCCTACTTTAGCATTATTATAAACTAAAGCTAAGTTTGCTTCTAAACTTTTACCTTTAGTTTCTTCAACAATCTTCTTTAATAAATAAGGTGTAACATCCTTGCCTTTAACACCTTCTTTTACACTACTTGCTATAGCTTTATCAATGATGCTGTTAATATAGGTGCTTGGAAGAGAATTTTCAAGAGGAATTGGATTAACTACCAATAAACCACCATCTAAGTTTAATCTGTTCTTTGTATAGATAATTCTAGCTAATTCATATTGATCATTAACATGATGCTGAAGTTTTATTTCTGATTCTCTTGTATAAAACGCTGGTAAATAATCAGTTTTATAACCAATAACACTGACTCCTTTAGTTTCAAGATATTCCATTGTTTTAGGCAAATCCAAAATTGCTTTTGCCCCTGCACATACGACTGTTACATTAGTGTGACCTAGTTCTTCTAAATCAGCTGACACATCTAAAGATGTTTCATACCCACGATGAACTCCACCAATACCGCCAGTTACGAAAAAATTAATACCAGCCATTTCAGCACAAATCATTGTTGATGCAACAGTAGTCGCCCCAAGAGATTTATTAGCAAGTACTATCGCTAAATCA
>Ga0265294_10008027_pt1 | contig 12405 bp, 14 predicted proteins | sample MunlanPumphouse3_FD_192504 | JGI IMG/M metagenome (GOLD analysis project Ga0265294, IMG submission 192504) | Groundwater microbial communities from a municipal landfill in Southern Ontario, Canada - Pumphouse #3 | ecosystem: Environmental > Aquatic > Deep subsurface > Groundwater | place... | reverse complement strand
CCATAAGCCAGCCGATTTCGTATTGCTGATAGGGAGTGCGGATTGAAAACAGCCTTGGCACCTGCCTCTTTTTCTGGTACCCGCAATAAAATAGTCGCTTTCTAATTTCGGCACGGGCACTCGGAGCCGTGCTTCTGGCCTGGCCCTATAATGCTTATTTTACAGAAAATCACAACCTTAAGCCGCTTCGGACAGGAAGGTGGCGATCCTGAAATCGGGTTTGATCAAGCCGCGGATATATTTTGCTTTTCTCTTGCGAACGAAATAGCATACACTATTATATTCGGGCAAGGGCCGTGGTCTGCCATTCGGACAAGAGGTACAGCAAATGCACACAGAGAGTCGAAGCTTTTCGGCGTTGGTGAAAGAGATGCGGCGTCAGCTCGCCTTGAGCCAGGTCCTCCTGGCTCGATAGCCCGGCGTCAGCTACGCAACCGTCAACCGGTCGGAAAACGAACAATCCGTGCCCTCAAAGCTCGCCAAGGCCCAACTGAAAGCCTTCTGCGAAAAGATGATCGAACGAGGCAAGTTGACGCTGTCTGCCGCCATGATTGATTTCTAGGAGGGCGTCATGAAAAAGCTGCCTGTACAAAAGAGCACCATGGCCATACTTGCGGTACTCATCCCACTGCTGGTGCTTTTTGTCTATGTTGCGCTGCGCTCCGGGCCGCTTGCACCAGTGACCGTGACTTTGGCTACCGTGGAGAACACATCCATTTCACCTGCGCTATTCGGCATCGGCACTGTCGAGGCTCGATACACCTACAAAATCGGTCCAACCTTCGCCGGACGTGTCAAAAGACTGGACGTTCATGTGGGAGTTAAGGTCAAAGCGGGGCAGGTGCTAGGCGAAATGGACCCGGTTGATCTTGACGAACGCATCCGCGCCCAAGACGCCGCCGTGAAACGGGCAAAAGCACAATTAGACGAGGCAAAGTCACGCCAAAACTATGCCCTAATACAAGCACGGCGTTACGAGCAGTTGTTGGAAGTGCGCTCAACCAGTGAGGAGTTGCACGCTACCAAACGACACGAGCTGCAGGTCGCCGAGGCGGGCCTGAACGCAGCCCGCGAGGAATTCGCCCGCATCCGGGCCGAACGCGAGGCATTGGTTGCGCAGCACAGCAATTTGCGTCTGATTGCTCCAGTTGATGGCCTGGTCGTTGCGCGCAATGCCGATCCGGGTACCACGATTGTGGCAGGCCAGGCGGTGGTGGAGTTGATCGACCCTGTGAGTTTGTGGGTCAATGTACGCTTCGATCAAATCCATACGCGTGGGCTTGCCGCAAATCTGCCGGCCCAGATCGTATTGCGTTCTCAAGCGGTCGAATTAGGGGCCGGTCGTGTGTTGTGGGTAGAGCCATTGGGCGACGCAGTGACCGAGGAAACGCTGGCCAAAGTGGTATTCGACCAACTGCCCGAGCCGCTGCCGCCCATCGGTGAACTGGCCGAGGTCACCGTTGATTTACCCGCGCTTCCGGCCGGACCGGTCCTCCCCAATGCGGCCATCCAGCGCATCGACGGCAAATTGGGCGTGTGGCAGGTCAAAAGTGGCGACTTGCACTTTACGCCGGTCACTTTGGGTGCCGCCGATTTGGATGGTCGGGTACTGGTCCGTGAAGGGCTGAAGGTCGGCGATCATGTGATCTTATATAGCGCAAGAGCATTGAGTTCGCACAGCCGCATTAAAGTGGTCGAACAGATTCCGGGAGTGGGGCGATGATCAGTCTGGCCGGTCGCGACATCATGCACGCCTGGGGCAAGTTCGTTTTTACCGGCGTTGGTCTTGGGCTACTAATCGGAGTGACCCTCTCCATGGCCGGCATCTACCGTGGTATGGTGGACGATGGCAAGGCATTGCTCGACAACAGCGGCGCCGATCTCTGGGTGGTGCAAAAGGAGACCCTCGGCCCCTATGCCGAACCTTCAAGTATCTACGACGATGGCTGGCGCGGCATTCGCAGCATGCCGGGGGTGGCACGGACGGCCAACATCACATATCTCACCATGCAGGTGCGCCATGGCGAGCGCGACGTGCGGACGATGGTCACAGGCATCACCGCCGGCGGACCCGGCACACCCGGCTGGCCGCCGTACCTCATCGCCGGGCGCCACATTACCCGTGGCCATTACGAGGCGGTGGCCGACATCGCCAGTGGCTTTAAGCTGGCCGACCGTCTCCAGATCCGCCGCAACTGGTACACCGTGGTTGGCCTGACCCGGCGGATGGTTTCTTCCGGCGGCGATCCGATGATATTCATTCCGCTCAAGGATGCCCAGGAAGCCCAGTTTCTCAAGGACAACGACGCCATCCGACAGCAGCGTCGCCGCACCGCCGCAAACCCGGCGTTTAATCGACCACAGGTTCCGGGTTTAGTCGATGACGTCATCGCTTCGCAAAGCACCAACCCATACGTCAACGCGGTTCTGGTACAAATTGAAGCGGGTCATGACGCGGACGAGGTGGCCGAATCGATCCGACGCTGGAAGCGATTAACGGTCTACACTCGCAGCCAGATGGAGGATATCCTCCTCGGTAAGCTGATCGCCACGTCGGCAAAACAGATCTCCATGTTCCTGGTAATCCTTTCGATTGTCAGCGCGGCCATTGTCGCCTTCATCATCTACACCTTGACCCTCGGCAAGATCCGTGAGATCGCGGTGCTCAAGTTGATCGGCACTCACAACCGGACCATTGCCGCCATGATCATGCAACAGGCCATCGCCCTGGGTATGATCGGCTTCGTGGTGGGCAAGATCACCGCTACCCTGTTGATGGCACCGATTTTCCCCAAATATGTGTTGCTCGAACCACTCGATTCCGTACGCGGGTTCGTCGCCGTCGTTGTGATCTGCGTATTATCGAGCATCATCGCCATTCGTGCCGCCCTCAAGGTCGATCCGGCCGAGGCCATAGGAGGCTGATATGGCAGGCAAAGGAATCCGTATCGAAGGCTTGAAAAAACGCTACGGCAGCGGTGACACTGCCGTTGACGCCCTGAAGAATGTGGATATGCAGGTGGCCCCTGGTGAAGTGGTCGGCCTGATCGGACCTTCAGGATCAGGCAAGACCACGCTCCTCAAGTGCCTGGGCGCAATAATCAAGCCGACCGCCGGGCGCATGACACTTGGCGACGAGGTGATTTACGATGGCGATTGGAAGGTCAGTGACTTGCGCGCCCTGCGTCGTGACAAAATCGGCTTTATCTTTCAGGCACCATATCTCATTCCTTTCCTTGATGTTACCGACAACGTCGCCCTGCTACCCATGCTGGCAGGCAAATCCAATGCCGACTCGCGCCAACGGGCAACAGAGCTGTTGCAAGCGCTCGATGTGGTCCATCGCGCCAAGGCCATGCCTTCGCAGATCTCCGGCGGGGAACAGCAAAGGGTGGCCATCGCCCGGGGCCTGGTCAATCGACCGCCGGTGATCCTTGCCGATGAACCGACCGCGCCGCTTGACAGCGAACGCGCATTGACCGTGATTCGCATCCTCAACCAAATGTCCCGTCAGTACGAGACCGCCATCATCGTCGTTACGCACGACGAAAAGATCATTCCGACCTTCAAGCGCATCTATCACATCCGAGATGGCGTGACCTATGAAGAAGCCGGAGAGGGACGAGGTTTCGAATGATCTGCAAACTGTTCCGGTCCCTGCATGTGCTAATGAAAAAGGGAACATCTTATGGCTGATTCCGAAACAATCAATGGTCGACTCATTTGCGTGCTCATGCTTGCCGTTCTGGTGACGGGCTGCGCGGTTGGTCCGGATTTCAAGCGCCCGGAAACAACCGATGTGACGGCCCATACAACAATACCACTACGGGGGCGCACAACCGCAACCCCGACGCTGCTGGGCGAGTCACAGCGTTTCGTCGAGGGCGGCCGGGTTAACCCGCAATGGTGGCAAGAGATTGGTTCAGCCAAACTGAATGCTCTGATAGAAGAAGCCCTGCAGGCCAGCCCCACCCTGGCTGCTGCCCGGGCGACACTGCGCCAGGCGCAGGAACTATATGCCGCACGCGCTGGATCAACCCTTTACCCACAGGTTGATGCCAACCTCAGTGCCCAGCGCCAGCGAGTCAATCCCAGCTCCTTGGGTCAGACGGGGGACTCCAGAGAATTTAGTCTTTACAACGCAGGTGTTGGTATTCGTTATACGCTCGACCTGGCCGGAAGCAACCGTCGTGCCCTGGAAGGACTGGCCGCCCGCGTCGACTATCAGCGATACCAACTGGATGGCGCGCAGTTGACGCTGGCGGGAAACATCGTTACCACCGCTGTCACCCTGGCAGGGCTTGCAATGCAAATCAAGGTCACGGAGAGCATCCTCCGATCCGAGGAAGAACAGCTGGGGCTGACCCGGGAAAAGGTCCGCCTCGGCCAAGGCGCTCCGGACGATGTGTTGGCTTTGGAAACTCAGGCGGAGCAAACTCGTGCCGGCATACCGTCGCTGCGCAATCGGCTCCAGCGGAATGAACACCTGCTGGCCGTGCTCGCGGGCCGAGCACCGGGCACGGGTGTCTTGCCATCGTTTTCCCTGGAGGAGTTCACCCTGCCGGCCGATCTGCCGCTGGTCGTGCCTTCCGAGCTGGCGCGGGCGCGGCCCGACATCCAGGCTGCCGAAGCACTGCTGCATGCTGCCAATGCCGAATACGGGGTGGCGATATCCAAACTGTATCCCCAACTCAATCTCAGCGCCGATCTGGGATCACAGGCCTTAACAACGGGTGCGTTGTTCGGCAGTGGTTCGGCGATCTGGAGCTTGGTTGGGCAATTAACACAACCCTTGTTCAATCCCGGACTGCCGGCGGAAAAGCGTGCCGCACTGGCCGCATTCGATGCGGCGGCAGCAAATTATCGAAATGTCGTATTGGAATCACTGCGCAATGTGGCCAATGTACTGCGCGCGTTGGACAACGATGCTCAGCGACTGGCGGCACTGTCGGCTGCTAGCGATGCCGCGCAAAAATCTCTGGAATCAATGCAGCGTCGCTACGCTTTGGGAGCAAGCAGCTATTTTGAACTGCTCATTGCGCAACAGCAATCGCAACAGACACGAATCAACCTGATAGAGGCCCAGGCTCAGCGCCTTGTCGATAGCGCCGCATTTTATCAGGCAATGGGCGGTGGACGTGTAAGCAAATAATCAAGCTATTATCACAAGGATTTCCATGGATAAAAGACAGATAAAGGAAAAGATCTATTGGCTGGGAGCCGTTGATTGGGATAGGCGTCTTTTTGATTCTCTCATTCCGCTTCCAGATGGCACGACGTACAGATGCTTATCTGATTGAAGGCAGCCAGAAGACCGCTTTGTTGGACACGATCAATCCGGCAATGGCCGATGAATTGATGGCGCAACTGGCTCAGGAGTGAGAAAAATTGACTTTATCGTCTCTCATCATGCCGAACAGGACCATTCCGGAACCATCCCTCGTGTGCTTGAACGGTTTCCGGAAACAAGGGTCGTCGTGACACCCAAAGCCAAAGGTATGCTCATTGATCTGCTGAAAATCCCTGAAAACGTCTTTGTCACCGTGGAAGACGGTGAAACGCTATCCCTTGGAGACAAGACTCTGAAGCTCATTCACGCACCCTGGGTCCACTGGCCGGAAACCATGGTAACGTACCTGGAAGAAGATCACATTCTTTTCAGTTGTGATTTTTATGGCTCCCACATCGCGACCACCGATCTTTTCGTGGCTGACGAAGGGCGTGTGTATACGAAGCTGCTAAACGGTACTTTGCCGAAATCATGATGCCCTTTTGCAATGTGATCACAAAAAATATCGAGAAACTCAAAGGGCATGACATTCAAATGATCGTCTCAAGCAATGACCAGATCTACGACCGGCCGGCCTGGATCATGGACGCTTATCGGGGCAGAGTAATGGGCGCTCCCCATAACTTGGTTGTTTTGCCCTTTGTGTCCATGCACGTTAGCACAAGGCAACTGGTTGATCATCTGACTTCCGCCCTGGTCGGGCATGGGGTACGCGTCGAACTGTTCAACCTGGCTGTCACCGATATCGGGAAACTCGCCATGGCGCTTGTCGATGCGGCGACAGTTGTCTTGGGGGTGCCAACCGTTCTGGCCGACCCTCACCCCTTGGCCGCCTATGCGACGTTACTGTCGAACGCTTTGAGACCCAAGGCACAATTTCTTTCCATTATCGGATCTTACGGATGGGGAGGAAAAACCGTGGAAACACTCGCGAGAATGATCCCCAATCTGAAAGTCGAAGTATTGGAGCCTGTTCTATGCAAAGGGGTCCCCTCGGATAATGATTTAAAAGCCCTGGACCGGCTGGCCAGCACGATTGCGGAAAAGCACAAGCAGGGTGGCTTTAAATAAATTCATGGACATGACCGCATACAACTATTTCAACAAAAGGAGATACCATTATGAAAACAACAAGAAAGATGACAATATTGGCGGTTCTTTCTGCTGTGCTCTGTTTAAGGGGTGCGCCGAAGTAGAAGCCATGTACAGCTGCAAACTGCTTGCAAGTGAAATCGACTTTATTGGCAAAAAAACGATCGCTGACTTTTTACGAGATCATCAATATGAACCCTCGCACTTTTGCATGGATGCGCGTATATGAGTGTCTTGAGCGACGCTTCACGGATTTGCCCCGCAGAGTTCAATTTCCAGAATCAACCGGTCCAGCATCGCCTGGTTCTTGAACGCATGAATTCTTTCCGCCAGCTTGCCGATCTTGTTTGCCAGTTCGGCTGCAATGACGTCCTTTTGTTCCAGGCTTAAATCCGAAGGGAGATCAAAAGACAGATCAAAACCCAGGGCCATGCTGTACTGTTCAAAAACATCTTTCATCTTTGCGCACAGCGAATCCGTGATTTCAACCGGTGCTCCGGATTCCTGCAAAGTGGAGCGTATGGTTCTTTCGATGGCTGTCCACCCGGTAGTCGATTCCCAATAAAGATCAATGTGATTTGACATTTTGTCGTCCTGTCCGCATCAGAAAGCTGAATTGAATCGGGTTTTAAATATCTGTTTAAAACATATGGTTTCTTCCTATCGATAAACCCGTTTCATCGTCAAGCAAAAATGCGGGTTCTGATGGGCTCCCCTTCGCGTGACCTGCGTACGGCTGACTCCTCGCGAAACGGGTAAAATGGAGGTGCGCTTTGGAACCGTTTTCTGCTAAGATCAAAATCATTTAGATATTTTCATCATATTATGCTATGCCGCCGTGCATAAAAACACAAGGTGGCTGGAACAGCCTGAAAACCGGCGGAAGAGCGGGTCGGCCCTGAAAGCATAACGGCAGTCTCGGTTTTCTTGGATTTATCAGACGGTGACAGGCAAAGACGCGAAAGGCATCAGCAAGAAAAAGAGCTTCGGCCCTGATCAATTGAAGCGCATGATCCCAGGTCGACTGGAAAGACTGCAAAACTTACCTCCATTGTAAAGCCTTCGGACGCACTGAATGCAAATGTGCCCGGGCCTAATGTCTGTTGAGCTTTGATCGGACCGGTAAATCTACCGTCTTTGCAGATCAGATGCATCAGCTTGAGTAAGGAAGGTATGGATAGTACATTGAATAAAAAACAGTCCCGAGCCCTGGGACTTTGTTCCGGAGGTCTTGACAGCATTCTGTCGGCGATGATTCTGCGCCGTCAGGGGATCGCGGTCGCGTGGGTCGCTTTTGAAACGCCGTTCTTTTCTTCGGAAAAATCCCGGAATGCGGCAAAGGCTTACGGGGTTCCGCTGACGGTTCGAAATATTACGGAAATTTACCTTGAGATGCTCAGAAAGCCTCCCTGCGGATACGGACAGAATATGAATCCGTGCATGGACTGTCACGCGTTGATGTTCCGACTGGCCGGAGACATGATGGTGCAGGAGGGGTTTGATTTTCTTTTCAGCGGAGAGGTTCTGGGACAGCGTCCCATGTCGCAGACCCGGCCTTCGCTTCGTTACGTGGAAAAACACTCCGGGTATGCCGGCCGAATTCTGCGTCCCTTGAGCGCAAAGCTTCTGGAAGAAACCATTGCCGAACAAACCGGTCTGGTGGACCGTGATCAGCTCCTGGCCATTTCCGGAAGATCCCGCAAGCCTCAGATTCAACTGGCCAGGGAATTCGGGGTAGTGGATTATCCGGCGCCTGCCGGCGGATGTCTGCTGACGGACCCATGCTACTCCAAGCGTTTGAGGGACCTTTTTGATCATCAGGCCGAATGCAGCGAGTCCGAGCTGCACCTGCTTAAATACGGCCGCCACTATCGCCTGCAGAACCAGGGCAAGGTGATTGTCGGCCGCAGCCAGAGCGACAATGAAGCCATTGTGAAATACCGGAATTCCGACAACGACACCCTGATCCGCCTGCAAAGCCAGCCGGGCCCTGTGGCGCTGGTTCCCGGGCCGGCAAGACCGGAAACCCTGATGCTGGCCGCCTCGCTTTGCATTGGATACAGCAAGCTTTCAGACAATACGCCTGCGCAGGTTCTGCTGGAGCATTCCGGTCAGCTCAGAAGCGAAAAGGTTCTGGGAATTGCACCGTTGCTTTTGAAAAAATCCATACTTTGAGGGATTCGGATGCGCCAAGACAAAATGAAGGCGTTTACACCATGTGTGTGATGGACGGGTAACCGGCGCGAAGCTGCCCGCAGGCCGCCGAGATGTCCTGCCCCTTGCTGAACCGAATGATGGCCGTGTAATTGGCGTCGGTCAGGACCTTCTGAAAGCGCAGAATATCAGGGAGTTCGGGTCGGTTGAATTCGCTCCCCTCGTGCGGATTGAAGGGTATGAGATTGATTTTTGCCTTGATTCCGCGAAGCAGCTGAGTCAGTCGGCGTGCATCCTCAGGCGAATCGTTGACTCCCTGAATCAGAATATACTCAAAGGTGATGCGCCGGCGGGGTCGGAGCGGATAGTCGCGGCAGGCTTGCAGAAGTGTTTCGATGGGAAATTTCCGGTTGATCGGCATCAGCCGGTCGCGTGTCTTGTTCTCCGAGGCATTTAATGATACGGCGATGTTGATGCTGGCATCGCGGGCCAGATCGGAAAAACGCGAGACCAGTCCGGCCGTGGAAACCGTGACCCGTCGGCCGGAAAATCCGAGACCGGCGTCGGCGTCGGTGATGATGTCCAGCGCCTGTATGAGATTTTCGTAGTTGGCCAGAGGCTCTCCCATGCCCATGACGACAATGTTGGTGATCTTGTCGGAATCCGTCATTCGATTCTGAATGTCCCGGATCTGGGATATGATTTCGTGCGGAGACAGGTTCCGAATAAAGCCTCCTCGGGCGGTGAGACAGAAACGGCATCCCTGGGCGCAGCCGACCTGGCTGGAAATGCACAGGGTGTGGTGGTCTTTTTCGGGAATCAGGACGCTCTCGATCTGGTTGCCGTCTTCAAGGGTAAAAAGAAATTTTCTGGATCCGTCCCTGGAGATTTCTATACGGGAGATCTCAAGCCGCTGGCAGGTCAGCTCTTCCGCGATACCGATTCGGATCGGCTTGCTCAGATCGGTCATGTCCTCGAACCGGTCCGTCTGGCGAAGGTAGATCCATCTGAGAATCTGTGCGGCGCGATAGGGTTGAATGCCGCGGGTTTCAAGCAGCGACGCGAGCTGATTCCGGCTTAGGTTTTTGATTTCCGTTCGGGACATGGAGCTGTTCTCTCTTTATTTTGGATTTTTCTTGACATAACATTTTACAAATTTTATTTTCAAGAATTTAATTGATCAGCTGGATACAATATGTTTGACAACCTGACGGACAGGCTCGGCTCGGTTTTTAAGAAACTTAAGGGTCAGGGCAAGTTAACCGAAAAAAATATCGAGGACGGGCTTCGGGAAGTGCGCATGGCGCTTCTGGAGGCCGATGTGCATTACCGCGTGGCCAAGCAGTTCGTTGCCGACGTCAGGCAGCGCGCGCTGGGCCGCGAGGTAATGGGCAGTCTGACACCCGGCCAGCAGGTAGTCAAGATCGTCCACGATGAGCTGGCGGCCCTGATGGGCGACCAGAACGAGTCCGTTAATGTATCGGGCACCAAACCCGCTTCGGTGATGCTGGTTGGGTTGCAGGGTTCGGGCAAAACCACCACCGCCGGAAAACTGGCCATCCTGTTAAGAAAAAAAGGACACAAGCCTTTTCTGGTTCCGGCGGACGTCTATCGACCGGCGGCCATCGACCAATTGAAAAAGCTGGCCGGCCAGTTGGATGTTCCGGTTTTTGCCTCGACTCAGGACATGGACCCGGTGCGGATCTGTCAACAAGCCCGCGTGTCCGCCCAGCAGCAGGGCTGCGACCTGCTGCTTCTCGACACCGCCGGCCGTCTCCATGTCGACGAGAATCTGATGGGCGAACTCTCCCGGATTCGGGATGCGGTTCAGCCGTCGGATATTCTGCTGGTTGCCGATGCGATGACGGGCCAGGACGCGGTAAATATTGCCAAAGCCTTTGACGATGCCCTGAACATCGGCGGCGTGATCCTGACCAAGATGGACGGAGATGCCAGGGGCGGCGCCGCGATTTCGATTAGGTCGGTCACCGGAAAGCCCATCAAGTTTGTCGGGATGGGAGAAAAACTCACGGATCTGGAAGCCTTTCATCCGGATCGCATGGCCTCACGAATTCTGGGCATGGGTGATGTGATGAGCATCATTGAAAGAGCCCAGTCCGTGATGGATGAGGAAAAGGCCGCCGATCTCGAGAAAAAACTCAAGAAAAATCAGTTCACCTTGGAGGATTTCAAGGATCAGATGCTTCAGATCCGGAAAATGGGTTCCCTTGCGGATCTGATGGGTATGATTCCGGGGATGGGTAAGATCAAGCAGATGAAGAATCTGCAGGTGGATGAAAAGGAACTGGTGCGAATTGAGGCGGTCATCAATTCCATGACGATGCAGGAACGGCGGCAGCATACGATTATCAACGGCAGCCGGCGGAAAAGGATTGCTAAAGGGAGCGGTACCAGTGTACAAGATGTCAATAGGCTGTTGAAAAACTATACACAGATATTGCAGGTATTTAAGAAGATCAACAAAGGCGGCATGCGCGGTTTTGGCCGCGGTATGCTGCCGTTTTGAAGGAGAACCGAACAATATGGCAGTAAAAATCAGATTGGCAAGGCACGGCGCAAAAAAGCGGCCATTTTATCGAATTGTCGTGACAGAAGGGGATGCGCCGAGAGATGGGCGTTTTATTGAGAACGTCGGCACCTACGACCCGCTTCCGGATCCGGCTGAGGTCGTTCTGAAAACCGACCGGGTGCAGTACTGGATGGAACAAGGCGCCACTCCGACCGATACCGTTCAGAATCTTTTGAAAAAACAAGGCTTTTTCGCAAATCCTGCGTGAGTTAGATGTTCACTGTTACCCTAATTCTCAAAAGCCAACAAAGGAGATTTCGCTATGAAAGATCTGATCAAGTACATTGCACAGGCGCTGGTGGATAATCCTGAACAGGTAGTGGTCTCGGAGGTGGAGGGAAATCAGACCTCCGTACTGGAGCTTAAGGTGGCAAAAGAGGATTTGGGAAAAGTGATCGGAAAGCAGGGAAAAACGGCCAGAGCCATGCGAACCATTTTAAGTGCGGCTTCGGCAAAGGTAAAAAAACGGACGGTTCTGGAAATTATCGAATAGTAGCGTGAAAGACTCTGGTTTTGTTTCGGTCGGAAAGATTGTTGGAACCCATGGAATCCGAGGTGTGCTGAAGATTTGCCCCTATGTGGAGTCTTTTGCTGTTTTTCAGCCCGGGGAGGAGATTCTGACCGTTGATCCGCGGGGCCGCAGGGCAACCTGGATTGTGAAATGGGCGGAACCTTACAAGCACATGTTGCGGATGGCTCTGGAGCGCATCGAAAACATCGATGACGCTCAGGGCCTGAGCGGCGCCGAAATCTGGATGCAAAGAGAACGTCTGCCCGAACTTGAGGAGGAAGACGCCTATTACTGGGTGGATCTGATCGGGCTTTCGGTGTTTTCCGTTTCCGGTGAATATCTGGGGCGGATTGATTCAATCTTTCCCACGGGAAGCAACGATGTGTTCGTGGTAAAGGACGAAAACAGGGAAATTCTGGTTCCCGCTCTGGCTTCCGTAGTCGTCGATGTGGATCTGGAGGGCGGAACGGTTCGTGTGGATTTACCCGAGGGATTATAACGGGTGACCATGAATTTTGCGGTGCTGACCATTTTCCCGGAAATGTTTGACGCTTTCTGGAACCACGGGATTATCCGGCGCAGCATCGAGAGCGCGCTGATCAAAGCGGAAGCCGTGGATATTCGAGCTTTTGCCGAAGGCCGTCATAAAACGACGGATGATCGGCCTTACGGCGGCGGATGCGGAATGGTGATGAAGCCCGAACCTCTGGTAAGGGCGATCCGATGGTCCCGGGAAAAACATCCGCATTCCAGCACGGTTCTTTTAAG
>Ga0265294_10008026_pt1 | contig 12406 bp, 9 predicted proteins | sample MunlanPumphouse3_FD_192504 | JGI IMG/M metagenome (GOLD analysis project Ga0265294, IMG submission 192504) | Groundwater microbial communities from a municipal landfill in Southern Ontario, Canada - Pumphouse #3 | ecosystem: Environmental > Aquatic > Deep subsurface > Groundwater | place... | reverse complement strand
AAATGGGTTCCGGATGGTGATACCCTTTTTCTTGTATCCGGGGAAAAGATCCGACTCAAGGGGATCGATTGTCCGGAAACTGCCCATGACGGCAAAAATGCCCAGTTTTATGCCAAAGAGGCGCGACGGTATTTGTGGCGGTTGATCCGGAATCAGGATCTGCTGGTGGATACCAGGGATATTGGCGCGGACAGGTTTGGTCGGATTGTCACCTATGTGTATCTGCCTGATGGCCGGCTGCTCAACAGGGTGCTGGTTGAAAACGGATATGCTTTTTGTTTCCCGCATGCAAAGGATGCTGCGGATTCATTACAGCAAGATTTTCTTAGGGCCCAGCAGCGGGCTATGAACGGTTTGCGAGGTATGTGGGCCAGGATTCTGCGTATACCCGCAGCCAATAAATCCTATATTGGCAACAGTAGTTCCAGAAGATTCCATGCCCTGAACTGTAGGTATGCCCGAAAAATCCGTCCCAAAAACCGGGTAGTATTTTCAACCCTGCGCCAGGCATTCTATGCAGGGTACGCTCCGTGTCGTACGTGTACCCCCTGGCCCAAAGACTGACTGTTGTTGTGTTGATGCCCTCCCCGTAACGTTGGCAACCCTTTTTGATATCCGTGGGTGCCTGCGCTGTTTCCCGGCGGCGCAGACGGAAAAACCGCGGGTTTTGATGCAACATATTCCAAGAGGTACCCCTTGAAGATCATCATAGTCGGAGCTGGTGAGGTCGGTTTTCATTGTGCCCGCAGGCTGGCCGCAGAGAGCAAGGAAGTTGTGGTCATTGATCGTGATCCCACTGTGCTCACCCGGCTGCAGGATGTCCTTGATATTCAGATCCTGGAGGGCTCGGGAAGTAATCCTGAGGTCTTAAAACAGGCCGGTCTCAAGGATGCGGATATCTTTCTGGCTGTGACCGACAGCGATGAAACCAATCTGACGGCGTGCACCTTTGCCAATATCCTTTCGCCGGGAATCACCAAGCTGGCCAGAATCAGGAATCAGGATATCTTAAACTACCAGGATGTCTTGAACCGGGAGCTGCATCTGGGAACAATTATCAATCCTGAGCTTGAGGTGGTCAAGACCATTGAAGGACTTTTGGGGACTCCCGGAGCCACGGATTTGAGCGAATTTGCCGGGGGGCGGATTAAATTGCTGGGGCTGTGGATCGGAGAGCAGAATGAAGTTGCCGGAATCGGTCTTATGGATCTGCGCCGGAAAACAGGTGATTTGCGGTTTATTGTGGCCGCCATTATCCGAGGGAACGACCTGATCATTCCTACGGGAACCGACCATCTTCGGGCGGGTGACCTGGTCCATTTTGTCTGTGAGGACAAGGATGTGCCCCGACTTTTGGGAGTTTTCGGTTCCGTTCGGGCCGGAGGGCGCAATGTGCTTATCGTGGGTGGGGGAAATATCGGTTTCACACTGGCCAATGCCCTGGAAAGCCGATCGGTGAATGTCAAACTTCTGGATATGAGCAATGAGCGCTGTGAATTTTTGGCGGAACATCTGGATAAGACCATTGTGCTCCATGGAGACGGCACGGACAAAGAGATCCTCGAGGAAGAGAATGTTCAGGATCTGGACGCCGTGATCACCGTGACCGGAAGCGAAGAAACCAATATCCTGGCCTCGCTGCTGGCCAAAAGTCTCGGGGTCGCCAAATGCATCACCCGGATCAATAAATCCGCGTATATGCCCCTTGTACGGGCCATAGGGTTGGAGCATATCGTCAGTCCCAGACTTTCTGCGGTCAACAGTCTGCTCAAGCACGTGCGTAAGGGGCAGGTCATTGCTTCCATATCCATCAAAGACGAGGCTGAGGCCTTAGAAGCCATTGCTCTGGACAAGTCCGCTTTGGTCGGCAAACCCATTAAAGACCTCCCCTTTCCCCGGGGGGCCATTGTTTTGGGGATCATGCGCGGGGATACGGTGATCATTCCCACAGGTGACGACATCATCCAGCCCGATGATCGAGTCATTCTGCTGGCAACCAGAAATACTATTTCTAAGGTTGAAAAGGCTCTTACTGTCACCTTGGAGCAGCTCTGATGCGTTGGGATCAAACCCTGTATCTCGTTGGAATGATTCTAGTATTTGAGGGGCTGTCCATGCTTTTCCCTCTGGGTTTCTCGTTCTATTATCAGGATAGCGGTTTCGTGCCCCTCATCTGCGGCATCAGCCTGACTCTGGCTGCGGGTATGGGCCTCGTTTTGAGCATGAAACCCCGGACGCAGAAGCCTATCAATCACCGTGAAGGTATAGCCGTAGTTGCTTTAGGCTGGGCAGCTCTTGGTTTTTTTGGGGCAATCCCTTTTTATGTGGGAGGGTTCCCTTCGTTTACTGATGCCGTTTTTGAATCATTTTCCGGATTTACCACCACCGGTGCTTCCATCCTTAGGAATATCGAGGCCGTACCTAAAGGGCTGCTTATGTGGCGCAGCCTGACCCATTGGTTGGGGGGTATGGGGATTATTGTTCTTTCCCTGGCCATATTGCCTTTTCTGGGCGTGGGCGGGATGCAACTGTACAAGGCCGAAGTACCGGGTCCCGTTCCGGATAAGCTCAGGCCCAAGATTAAAGACACCGCAGTGACCTTGTGGAAGGTGTATGTTCTGTTTACCCTTGCGGAAGTCCTGCTTCTCATGCTTGGGAACATGAATTTTTTCGATGCCCTGTGCCACTCCTTCGGAACCCTGGCTACAGGTGGGTTCTCCACCAAGAATACGTCCATCGCCTGGTATGATTCTGCCTATATCGACGGGGTGATCACCCTATTTATGTTTCTGGCCGGAATCAACTTTGCCTTGCATTATAATTTTTTGCGGGGAAAACCTCTGGCTTTGTACAAGGATGCTGAATTCCGGTTCTTTGCCCTGCTTTGCGGAGTGATGGTCTTGCTGTGTACCGTTATTAACTGGGGATCGGTGTATGCAGATTTGAGTACATCCTTGCGGTACAGTCTTTTTCAGGTCATTTCCATCATCACCACGACAGGATTCGGGACCTCGGATTACGAACGCTGGCTTCCGCTGCCCCAGCTTCTGCTGCTGTTTTCCATGTTTGTGGGTGGGTGTGCCGGTTCGACCAGCGGAGGTATCAAATGCATGCGGGTTATGCTGCTTTTCAAACAGGGATACAGGGAGCTGTTTAGGCTGATCCACCCCCGTGCGGTCCGGTCGGTCAAGATTGGGGAGCGGCTGGTCAAACCGGAAATCATGTGCGGAGTATGGGGCTTTTTTGTCCTTTTTTTGGGGTTGTTTGTTGTTTCGACCCTCCTGTTGGCAGCAACCGGGGTGGATGTGCTGACCTCTTTCAGTGCCGTGGCGGCCTGTATTGGTAATATCGGCCCTGGACTGGGTAGTGTGGGGCCTACGGAAAATTTTGCCCATATTCCCGTGTTTGGCAAATGGGTTTTGACCATGTGCATGGTTCTTGGGCGGTTGGAAGTGTACACGGTGGTTGTTTTGTTCGTACCGGAGTTCTGGAAAAAATAGTTTTTGAGTGAAAACGCATTCATCTACTTCGTAAAGTGAATGCTTAGCGAGCCTGCGAAGTTCACAGACCTTTCTTTTATGGGGCAATTGTTGTGCTCGAAAGGGTCACCCGCAAGGTGAGCCCCTATGTATTATGCAATAAGGTCATGTTTTTGTGCGGACGACTTATTGAACGCTGATGGTATTGTATATTTTTGGAACAAAAGCGCAGTGAAAAAATAACGTTGAATAGAAGGAATGCAATGGAAGAGTGGATAGAAGTGGAACGGTTTGAGAGTATGGAAGATTCTTTGCAGGACGAGTTGCACCGTCTGGGGGAGATCGCCCTGGATCAGGCTTTGGAACCGGGCTCGGTCATTAAGGCCGTAGAAGATGAGAAGGGCTTTGCCATCCTTGTGCACCGGGTGTTTTATAAATGTTTCACCTGATGTGCACTGTCTGCAGTACAAATGACAATCCCCAGAGACGGTAGGGGCGACCGGCTGGTCGCCCTTCAGCAGTATGGATTGTCCCGCATCATGCCCTGTCCTGGACGGTTTGGGTCTGGGTCTGGGTAGCATTGGGGGATGTCTGTCTGTCCGTGAAATAGTGTGGAGTCACAAGGGAAAAGATGGAATACTGGAGTCCTGGTTATGAGTCTGTCGTTAGTGTCGATCATCATGCCGGTCTTTCTGCTTATGGGACTGGGCTATGTACTGAGACGTAAAATGATCGTCGGGGATGGATTCCTGCACGATGCCAATCGGCTTCTCTATCTGATCTGTCTTCCCTGTCTTCTGTTTGTCAAGATTGCCGCTGTTCCCCTGGCCGTGAGTTTCAATGCGCACCTTGTACTCGGATCAGTGGGCGCGCTGCTGGCTACTTTTTTCGGGGCCTACTGGTTTGCCGTACTGGCAGGGTATGGTCCTAGCGTCATTGGCGTGTTCAGCCAGGGCGCGGCTCGGGGAAATCTGGCCTATATCGGTTTGGCCATTATCTATTATGCCTTCGGTGACGCGGGTTTCAGCAGTTCCGGGCTTTTGCTGGCCTGTCTGATTCCCATGGTCAATCTTTGTTCCATTATCGTACTTATGCTCCCCCATGCATCCTGTGGAGGGCGCGGGCTGCTGTTCTGGATGCGTGAACTTTTCCATAATCCATTGGTGGTTGCGGCCCTTGGGGGAGTGGTCTGTTCTCTCCTTAACGTGCATGTTCCCGGTGTAGTGGGCAAGGGGTTGGATCTGCTGGTGCAAATGACCTTGCCGCTGGCTTTGCTGGCCATTGGCGGCAGTTTTGCTCCTCAGCCTCTGCGGATATCAGCTCCTGTGGTCTGGCTCGTGGTCTTCAAAAATGTACTTATGCCCGGGGCAACTCTTGGTATTCTCGTCTATTTGGGTGTGACCGGCATGGATCTGGCTGTGGGAGTTCTTTTTGCTGCTATGCCCACGGCCATGGTTTCGTATGTCATGGCCGCAGAATGTAAGGGTGATACCCGGATCGCCGGAGCGGGTATCTTGGTTTCCACCTTGGGATCTCTTATCTCGCTCATGTTTTTTTTATTTCTTCTCCAAAGGTATTTTGGGGTGCAGATGATATCCGGATAACAGATGTTTCCCAGGTAAAAAACTTCGTTCTTGTGGGGCGGATAGAGGTGATGTGATGGATATGTATGGATACGAATGTTGGTTCAAGGACTATGCGGGTCGTTTTAGGCAGGAAAAAATTTTTGATCAGGAAAATATTGATCTGAAGGTGGATCATTCTTTGCGTGTCCTTGATGAGGCCCGGGGGATTACGGGGCATGAATCCTTTTCAGATCATGAAACCTGGCTGACACACATGGCGGCCCTCTTGCACGATGTGGGGCGATTTGTTCAGTACGATACCTACAAGACGTACAGTGATCCACAGTCTGTTGATCATGGCGACCTGGGGCGGGAGGTGCTGGAAAAAGAAGGCGTGCTTGGCGACCTCCCAAAAATCGATCAACATGTCATTCTTGAAGCGGTTCGGCTGCACAATAAGAAGGACCTTCCAGAGGATATTACCGAGCCCCTGGGCCGGGTAACCCGTGCGGTCCGGGATGCCGACAAACTTGATATTGTACCCGTGGTCCTGTCACGTGTGGGCCCTGGATGCCCGGACAATCCGGTGCTCAGGCTGGGGCTTGGACGTGACCCGGAAAAATATACTCAAGATGTTTTTGATCAGGTGCAGGGACTGCATATGGTGGAATACCAATCCATGCGCTGGGTGAATGACTTTAAGCTTTTGCTCGCGTCATGGTCCTACGCTCTGAATTATTCTTGGAGCAGAAAACAAGTTCTGGATCGCAACTATCTGGACAGACTTTTTGCATTGCTTCCGGATACCCCGGCTTTTGGCGGTCTCTATGACACCTTGGTCGCTCATCTATGCATTGGGGCCTGAAACGAGCAGCCAGAGCAACCGGTCCAGGATCACAAGAATTTCTCCATAGATTCCACCGTATCCTGGGAATTTTCCGAACAGCTCCCTGCGCTGCTGTTCAAGCTTTGGGCTGGAGCTGGCCGCCGGAGAGGACGGGAGATTCTTGGCAAGGATCAGGCGTTCATGGAGCAGGTAGGCGCAGACCTCTGTCTTGAAGTGAGAGGCCAGAGCGATGCACCCGGCCCCGTGTTCGTTCCAGAATTCCTGTGCTTTGGGGGTAGGGAAGGCGTGCTGAGCTTCCCGTGTCATGGCATAAAGGAAATTGATCTGTGATCCGGGAATCCCGCGTCGCCATCCCAAGAGCCATGGCAGACGCCAGGACATGAGAAAACTGTTCCGGGCCAGAGTGATGATTTCGTCAAGGCATTCCTGCAGCTGGAGCAGATCCCGGTCGAGCCATCTGGTTTCAAGGCGGGCAATATCCCAGGCCGGGGAGATGGTGGAATCCATGACCAGTCCGGGCACCTTTTCTTTGAGAAAGTGGGCCAGCAGTCCATTGGCCTGGGGGGAGGAGGGCGTTTCGAGATGAACATAGCTTAAGATATATGTGCCTTGATCGTACTTTCCCGAGATCATGCATGCTTCGTCCCGGAGCGGGGCTGGGTCGAGTTTGATCCCGTATATTTTTTCCCACTCTTTGAGATCTGCGGCACAGCACTGGCCTATATTGATATCTGCAGCCCAAAAATCACGAGCCGGACGACCGTATCTGGCCAGGACATGGACATTGGCATCTGGGGTGGCGGCAAACTGGGCCGGCCACCAGGCCGGGAGTTTGAGGGTGCACTCCCCGGGGGTTGCAGGGAGGGTGACCCTGGTATAAAGGTGTCCGCTGAAATTAGGCACACGCTGGGCGTAGGGTTTTTTGCCCCACGAACACAGTCCGAGGTAGTGATGCTCGCCTTCGGTGCGCAGTCCGAGTCCCGCCCCGCCACAAAATCCGAGATAGTGTCCTCCCGCTGCAATGTACCTGCGGATGGCATCCCGACCGCTCTTCCCCAGTCGGAGAGATTTGAGGCGGGCCCATCCACCGGGGACGATAAGCAGGCTTGGTGATTCCCGTGTCAGGATTCCCTGTTGGATATCCTGACTGTCGATGATGGTCAGTGGGAGTTTCCAGGAGGTCAGTGTATGCCTAAGTAAAAGTCCCCATAGGTGGGATTCGTCCCAGAGCATGAAGATGTGACCGTTTTTTGTATGCATGGGTGCCTTGGTAGCAACTCGCCATCCCGGGATCAAGGCCGGAATTGGGGATGGCGATACAAAAAAAGGGCCTGCTCATTTTTCGGGCAAGACAGAGGGCCGTATGATTTTTTTTGAGTAAAGCGAACAGTGTGTTGAACCGTTGACGTTGTGTCATATATTCTGTGGAATTGATGGAGTGATCATGTCTGAAAATGCGTTGCCCAAGGGCTATGAGCCTGCCGATGTTGAAGACCGCTGGCTGCGGTTTTGGGAAGAGTCCAAAACCTTTACCCCAGACGCGTCCAGCGATAAACCTTCGTATTGTATTGTTATTCCCCCTCCCAATATCACGGGTAAGTTGCATATGGGGCACGCTCTGAACCTGACCCTGCAGGATATTTTATGCCGTTATTATCGGCAACAGGGGCGTAATGTCCTCTGGGTCCCAGGGACCGATCATGCCGGGATTGCCACGCAGAACGTGGTGGAAAAGGCCTTGGCCAAGGAAGGCAAGACCAGGGACGATGTGGGCCGGGAAAAGTTTATCGAACGTGTCTGGGAGTGGAAGGAAGAATACGGTAACGCTATTTTGAATCAGATCCGGCGTATGGGAGCATCCGTGGACTGGACCAGAACCCGGTTCACCATGGATGAGGGCCTTTCCAAGGCCGTGCGTGAAGTCTTTGTGCGCCTCTATGATGAAGGACTGATCTATAAGGGCAATTATATTATCAACTGGTGTCCTCGCTGCCATACCGCCTTGGCAGATATTGAAGTCGAACATCAGGATGTCCCAGGGGGCCTTTATGAGGTGCGTTATCCCCTGGCTGACGGCAGCGGGGACGTGGTCATTGCCACCACCCGGCCTGAGACCATTCCTGGAGATACGGCCGTGGCCGTGCATCCCGAAGACGAACGCTACACCCATCTTGTGGGCAAGGAAGTTATCCTGCCCCTCATAAACCGCAGAATTCCCATTATTGCTGACAGCTATGTTGACCGTGAATTCGGCACCGCCTGCCTTAAGGTGACTCCTGCTCATGATGTGAACGATTTTGCCATAGGCAAGAGACACAATCTGGAAACCATCCAGGTCATTGACGATCATGGAATGATGTCCGAAGCCGCCGGCCCCGACTTCGCCGGTCTGGACCGCTTTGCCTGCCGGGAGAAGATTCTGACCATGCTCGAAGATCAGGGTTTTCTGGTGAGCAAAAAGGAATACACGCATTCCGTGGGCCATTGTTACCGATGCCATACGGCCATTGAACCCTATGTTTCCCAACAATGGTTTGTCTCTACTGCTTCTCTGGCCAAGGTTGCTCGCGCTGCGGTTGCCGATGGCAGGACAAAAATTTTCCCCAATCAGTGGGAGAAAACCTATTTTGAATGGCTGGATAATATTCGGGATTGGTGCATTTCACGTCAGATCTGGTGGGGGCACCGGATACCTGCATGGACCTGTGAAAAATGCGGTAAACTCATTGTTGCCAAGGAAGACCCGACCGAATGTCCAGAGTGCCACAGCACATCGCTTGTTCAGGAAGATGATGTCCTGGATACCTGGTTCTCGTCGGCATTATGGCCATTCACAACCCTGGGCTGGCCGGATGATACCCCGGAATTGAAAGCTTTTTATCCCACGTCGGTGCTGGTGACCGGTTTTGACATCCTGTTTTTCTGGGTGGCCCGGATGATGATGATGGGGCTGCATTTCATGGATAACATTCCTTTTAATCACGTCTATATCCATGCCTTGGTCAGAGATGCCCAGGGAAAGAAGATGAGTAAGTCCACGGGCAATGTCATTGATCCTCTGCAAACCATCGATACCTTTGGGACCGACGCTCTGCGGTTCACCCTGACCTCTTTTGCGGCCATGGGCCGGGATATCAAACTGGCCGAAGACCGTATCGAAGGCTATCGGCATTTCATCAACAAAATTTGGAATGCAGCCCGGTTTGCTCTGATGCATATCGATGCATCCACACCGGCATTTGATCCGGATACGGTCCAGGGACTGCATCATACGTGGATCTTGCACCGTCTGGAAGAGGTTAAGGTCTCGGTGTCCAAGAGTGTGGAAGGCTATCTTTTCAATGAGTATGCCGGCGGGCTGTATCAGTTTGTCTGGCATGAGTTTTGTGATTGGTATCTGGAGATGATCAAACCCGATCTCTTCGGCGAGGATGAACAGACCAAACAACATGCACGGGCCTGCCTGCGGCATGTACTCTGCGAAACGCTGGTTCTTCTGCATCCGGTAATCCCTTTTGTGACCCAGGAAATCTGGTCGCATATTCCAGGGCAGACCAATAAAAATCTGGCTACGGTACGTTATCCTGAGGCTATGTCTTCTTGTCTGAACCCCGGAGCCAAGGATCGGATGGAATTTTTGCAGGAGCTCGTGGTCACCGTCCGTAATATCCGTTCCGAACTGGGCGTCGAACCGGGTAAAAAAGTCCGGCTGATGATCAAGGCAGATGCCGTGGACAGTGTGTTTATTCGCAAGCATGAGCAGGAAATTTCCAATCTGGCCAGGCTTGATTCTCTTACGGTCGCCGAAGATGTGCATCCGCCCAGGGGCTGCGCTACCGCAGTGGTCAAAGGGCATGAAGTCTATGTGCCCCTGGAAGGAATGGTGGATTTTGATGCTGAGCTGGCCAGGCTGGACAAGGAACTGATCAAACTGGCTAAAGAACATGACCGGGTGACCAAGAAGCTGGCCAATAAAAGTTTTCTGGCCAAGGCTCCGGCCGAGGTAGTGGCCAAGGAAGAGGCCAAAGCACGGGAGTTCGGCGAGAAAAAAGAAAAGCTCGAAGGTTTGCAGGCAAGACTTCGGGGCATCATCGGAGAACCGTCATGATGAAAGTATATCTCATAGGAGCAGGTCCCGGTGATCCGGGCCTTTTGACCCTCAAAGGCAAAGATATTCTGGAAAAGGCTGATGTGGTTGTCTACGATTATCTGGCTAACAAATCGTTGCTGGGATATTGTCGCCATGATGCCGAAATCATTTATGTGGGCAAAAAAGGCGGAGATCACACGCTGCCCCAGGATCAGATCAATGCCCTGATCGTGGCCAAGGCCAAAGAAGGAAAACTGGTTGCCCGCCTTAAAGGGGGCGATCCCTATGTCTTTGGCCGGGGCGGGGAAGAAGGCGAGGAACTGCTTGAGGCCGGGGTGGACTTTGAAGTCGTTCCCGGTGTGACCTCGGCTGTGGCTGCGCCTGCGTATGCAGGTATCCCCCTGACCCATCGCAGCTATGCTTCGTCTGTCTCTTTTATTACCGGTCATGAAGATCCGCACAAGGCCGGAAGCGTTCATAACTGGGATGCCCTGGCTGCAGGTACAAGTACGCTGGTTTTTTTTATGGGTGTTAAGAATCTGGTCAGCATCACCACCAATCTCATGAATGCGGGCATGACACCGGACAAACCAGCCGCCTTGATCCGCTGGGGAACCACTTGCAGGCACACCTCCCTTGTTTCTACAGTGGGCTGTATCGCCGAAGATGCCAAAAAGCAGGGTATCCGTCCCCCGGCTCTTTTGGTTGTGGGCGATGTGGTCAAGCTGCATGATAAATTGAACTGGTTTGAAAAGCGGCCTTTGCTGGGGAAAGGGGTCCTTGTCACCCGCGCCAGGCAGCAGGCCAGCGGGCTTGTTTCTCTGCTGCAGGAGATGGGGGCCTGTTGTTACGAGTTCCCGACCATCCGCATCAAGCCCCTGGATGATTATGCCGATCTTCATGCGGCCATGGGTAACATTGCTGTCTATGCCTGGGTGATTTTTACGTCGGTCAACGGGGTTCTGCATTTTTGGAATCAGCTGCGTGCGCAGGGGTTGGATGCCAGGATGCTTGGTGGGAAGAAGGTGGCCGCCATCGGACCGGCAACGGCCAAGGCTCTTGAGGAGCGGGGGATTTATCCGGATTTCGTTCCGGAAAAATATGTGGCTGAGTCGGTGGTTGAAGGACTCCTGGAACGCGGAATCCGGGGGACAAAAATCCTTTTGCCCAGAGCTTGCGAGGCCCGGGAAGTTCTTCCCCAAGCCCTGCGTGGGGCTGGCTGCGAGGTGGACGTTTTACCGGTTTATGAGACTGTTTTGGCCGGGGAAAACAAGGCCGATGTGCTTACGGCTCTGGAGGCCGGGGATATTCATTGTCTGACGTTTACCAGTTCCTCCACTGTAGAGAATTTCTTTTCTCTGCTTGAGCCGGAGCTGATACGCACCTTTGTGGATGCCGGACTCCGTATCGCATCTATCGGACCCATCACCACTAAAACCATTGAAACCTACGGATTTTCTGTACAGATCCAACCAGATGAATACACCATTCCCGCCCTGGCCGATGCCTTGGGCCGGGATCTGGCATAAACGAAGTTCATCTGAGAGACCCTGTTTTCGTATGGAAACAATCTGTGATTCGAGGAGAAGGTATGTCATTACCCATCGCCGTGCTGATTTCCGGTAGCGGCACCAATCTTGAGGCGATTATTTCTGCCATTGATACGGGGCGTCTGGATGCCCGTATTACCGTGGTCATCGCCAATACCCCCGAAGCATATGGACTGGAACGGGCCAAAGTCCATGGCCTCACCGCCCGGGTTGTCCATCACGCTGCGTATCCTTCCAGAGAGGCCTTTGATGCCGCCCTGGTGGCAGCGATAAACGAATCCGGAGCTGAGGCTGTGGTTCTGGCTGGATTTATGCGTATTCTGACGTCTACCTTTACCTCGGCCTTTGCCGGAAAAATTTTGAATATTCATCCCGCCATCCTGCCCAGTTTTTCCGGGATCAATGCCCCGGCCAAACAGGCTGATTTCGGGGTCCAGTTGGCCGGGTGCACGGTGCATTTTGTGGATGAAAAGATGGATCACGGCCCGATTATCATCCAGGCTGTTGTGCCCGCCTATCCCGATGACGATGGGGATACTCTGGGGAAACGCATTCTTAAGTACGAGCACCGGATTTATCCTCAGGCCATTCAGTGGCTGGCTCAGGGACGATTGGAGATCCGGGGACGCAAGGTTGTGGTCAAGGATGCCGGTACTCCTTTGGCTGTGCCGGGTAATGGCGTACTTATCAATCCGCCGCTGGAAGAGGGATTTTAATGATTCCCTGCATGGACGAGGGAAATTTTGTTCCGTGCATGCCCGGAACGGGAGAATACTCTCAGGGAGGTTTGCATGACTGATTTTCATTTTCAGCTTACGGATGAAGAAAAAACATATCTCAAAACCCTGGTGACAAAGAGTATCGGGCACCGTCTT
>Ga0265294_10008025_pt1 | contig 12408 bp, 7 predicted proteins | sample MunlanPumphouse3_FD_192504 | JGI IMG/M metagenome (GOLD analysis project Ga0265294, IMG submission 192504) | Groundwater microbial communities from a municipal landfill in Southern Ontario, Canada - Pumphouse #3 | ecosystem: Environmental > Aquatic > Deep subsurface > Groundwater | place... | reverse complement strand
AGTTGATTATAATTTTCTTTGATTTTAATAAATTCTTTTTCTAAAGCTTTATTTGTTTTTTGATCAGAAGTTTCTGAAAGAAGAAGTTGGTGTTTATAAATCTTTGCTTGATATTCATCAATCAATTCATTCTTTCTGTTATTTGAAACAAACTCTTGATTGGCAATAATATCATTGAAATATTTTCTTTCCTCATCTACAGCAGTTATAATTGATTGCACACGTAGTTTAAACTCATCATTAGCAAGACTAATTTGTTCTTCAGCAAATCTCATTTGATTTTGATAAGTAGTAAGAATAAATTCATTGTTTATTTTAGTTTCATCATCAACTCTATTTGATTGCATAATTAAAAAACGTTTTTCATTATCAAACATAGTTCTAAAGTGGATAGCAGCAATATCATATTCTTTTAATGCAAGTTTTATATCAGATAATGATTCTACTAATTCGATTTCATGTGTTTCTGATTTTCTAATGAATTTCACTAACATGTCTGTAACAACACTAAGATATTTTCTATTTAGATTATTGATTTTCAAATCATAATCTAAATAGGAATTAATAGCGCTATCAAGTTTGCTGATACTATATTTTTCCATTCTAATATGATTCATGGAAAGAGCCGTATCAGCTTTCTTTTCTATGAAAAATGTTTGAATATCTAAGATATTATTAATTAAATCTATATCTTGTAAAAATGTTTGTCTTTCAACTTCATAAATAAGCTTTGCTTCTATTTCATTGATTTGTTGATTTAGTTTAAGAGTTTTAATGTCATAATTAACATTAACTTTATGCTCTTTGTTAATCTTCAAGGTAGTTAAATAATTTACTTCATCTTTGATTATTTTTGTCGCTTTATCACCAATGATTTGTGCTAAAAATGGATCAACTGATGAAATATCTAAATATAATTTATAGTATTTCTCCATTTGATTAATTAATCTTCTAGATTCTTTTTGGTATTCAAAGAATATACCTTTTTTTATATCTAGAAATTTCTTTGTCATCTTTCGAGCTTTCTTTTCAACTCTAGATTTTATATCTTTGTATTTGATAGCTTTGTTATAGGTGCGAATTAAGCTACTTAAAGAAGCTAGATTTTCATTTTTTGCAAAAATTATTTGTTCCTTTAACTTAAATAAGTCATTATCAACATTATTGAAGAAATTAGAATCACCAATTATTATGTTTCCTTTATGCTTTAATAATTTTTGTAATACTTTATTATATAAAGCCATATATTCTTCATGCAGAATTAATCTGATTTTCTCTTCTTGTTTTAATACATGATTTTGAAAAGCTTTAAATTGATCTAATTTATCCTTAATTAGGATTTTTATTTCTGTTGAATTTAAATTGGTTTCTGCAGTAAAAGTTAGTTGGTTATCCAGATACTCATTAGTTTCTTTTTGAAAGAAATCATAGATTCTATTTAATTGTGAGTTTTTTTGTTGCATTAAATCTACAATACGATCATTCATTTCGTAAATTTCATGATCTAAAGTTGTAAAAAAATCTAAAACTTCATTTTCGTACTTATGGATTATCTTTTCAAAAACAATATTCTTTTCATTCAAGAATTCATATATTTCATTTATATCAATCAAATCTTTTGAGTAATACATTTTAAATTCATCAAAGAAGTCAAAAGAAGATTGGAGAAGAGCCTTATTCAAATAATCAAAGTTCATTACTTTATCTTTTGCATCTTTATACTCAAACTCTAGTATATTTTGATTCTGATTTTGAATTTTACTTTCCGTGTTTTGAATAATGTTTTGTCTATCAATAATTAGGGTTTCGTTATGATAGAAGATGCTATGCTTTAAATCTCTTACTTTATTTCTCAAATTAATAAGAGATTCTTTGCTTTCATCTAAATTATTAATTGTTACTTGATGATGGTTTCTTGCTTGATGCATTACAGATTCAGCGAAACGATCAAAAAGCGATAATTCTCCATCAAGATTATTATCAATTTTTTCTTTATAATCTTTGAAATTATCAAAGTTTAATTTAACCCTTTTTTCGCTCATCTATACCACCTTAAGCATTAATAATTCTGTCTTGTTTCTCTTTAGACTTCTGTTTTTGATCTTTGATTAATTTTCTAGAATCTGCACTTTTTTGTAAGGTTTCTTTATAATTTAATTTAAAAATGGACAACAAATCATTATGATAAGAATTTAGCCATTCGAAGGACTTGTTAATTCCGCTTTCCTTGTCAATTAAAATTCGGTTAGAAAATTGTTTGTTAACATAATCTTTATAATTTTCATAATATCTCTCATTTGTAAGCATATATTGTTGGAGTAATTCATTTTCAAGTTCGTGAATATTATTGTAAAGTTTTGCATAATCTTCTGGAAGACGTTTTTCAACACGTTCAATTTCTTTCATCAACAATGGCTTAGAAAGAAGTTTCTGACCTTCAATATCAGAATATTTACGAACAAGCTCTTGTTGCTTTTCAATGAATAATTGACTTTTTTGTGTTTCGATTTCTTGCATAATAGTTTCTTTTTGATTAGGAAGCATAGAAATTTCTTCTTCCAATAAGCTAATTGTTTTAGAAATTTCTTCCTCACGTTTGTAATTCAAATCATATAAATATTTTACTTCGTCCTTATATGATTCTTTCATATTAGCTCTTATTAAGTTTATAGTACTGATATATTTTTTATATTGAGTATCAAAACTTATTCTTTCGTCAAATATTTCTTTATCGATCATTTTTAACATTTTTAATAGCTGATCATCGTTATTCTTGATAATGCTCTTAATTTCTTTTTCTAAATATCTTAAAAATGAATTAGTTTTTTCTTTCTCTTGTAAATATGCATTGTTAATTTTTTTAACTCTATTTTTGAAATTATCATTAAGTGTATCAGAGTTATCTAATAATAGCTTTATTTGTTTTTTTCTTTTATTCTTGGTTTGAATTGCTTGATATGCTAAATTATCATACTCTTTATCTATAATCTTTTTATTATCAGCTATCTGTATTTTAGCATTTGCTATAATTAGCAAATCATTTTCACTGATTTTATCACGAATATTAGTTAATGATTTAATAGTTTGGTTCTTAAAAGCATTTAGAATTATCAAGGAATTAATAATATACGACTGCAACTTAATATAAAAAACTCTAGTTCTGGTTCTAGTTTTAAACTTATCGAAAATTGAAACAACTAACTGATTAAAGTCGGTCAAAGTTTTATCATATAATAATTTTAAATTATCTACTTCATCAGGGATTTGATACTTAAATGCTTGATTAGTAGCTTTTTTATAGATATAAGTGACTAATGAAGAAATTTCATTAAAATATCCTCTTGATTGAATTATTTTAGCTTTATTATTAAAATAATTTGATTCGTTATAAACTAGTAACTCTTTGAATTTCTTTGTGTAATTATAGATTAAATTGTAGGTGTCATTAATTATATCATTGCTTTCACGATGATATAAACTAGCAGCTCGATAGCATGTGTGAATTTTCTTTTCAAGTTGTTGATTTAATTCTTGATGTAAAATATATCTGTTTTTTTCTATTATTGTTAAATAAGACATATCATAATTGCTATTACTTAAGTATTGTTTTAAAGCAGCAGTAGTGTTGTTATTGTTATTTATTAATTTTTGCATATGATGTATGAAATCAACAACTGAATTTGAACCTATTTCATCTTTTTCTAATTCAGTATTTCTTATATTCATAAATTTAGATGAGTACTGATAATTTTTGCATTTTATTTGATTAACAACTTCTAGTTTTGCCATTTTTTGCATTAAATACGCAATTTGGTTTTGTTGTTTGTAAAAAACATCATACTGTGAAATCATCTTATCAAAACTTAACTGATGGATTGTTTCTTCCATCTTGGATAAGTTAAGCATGTACTCTAGGTGTTCACCGGATAGCTCTTTATTTTTATTTAAATTTAAAACATCATTGTTGATATTTAAAAGGCTATTTTTATAATTGTATTTAACTTGAATAGATTCAATATTTTTACTATGTTGAAAAACAGCAAAAAACTTATCATTTTCTAATGACGCTAAATATTTTTGGTAATCACCAAATATTTCAACATTTTCTATTTTTTTACGTATTTCAGCTATTTCTAAACGGTTATTTGATTCTAAAGTTATGATTTGTAAAGATACTTCATCTATTTTAGAAATCAATTTTGTAAGATTATTGGTAACATCATTTATTCTTACAAGCATATTAATTTTATAGTCTTCATAAACTTTAGAAGTAGTAGTGATAAAGTTAGTTTTTATATCAAAAAACTCTTGATGAAAATCAATTAAATTATTGAGTAATCTGTCAAGTTCATCAAACCCTTGATTTAAATAAAAAGCAAAGTTGGAATAAGTATCAATGGAATTCTGTAAAAAAGTAATAGGTACTGAGTAAGCAAGTTTAATTTCTTCACTTCTTTTAAAAGAATCAATCTTGATTTTCTTGATTTCTTGTTGATACTTACTAATAGAAAACTTTGATAAAGTTGAGTTTCTATGTAAAAGATACTCTGCTTTCTTTTCAATGATTTCTTTTTGATAAATATATTTTTTTAAACTATCATCATCCTTTTCATCATGAGCTTTCATTATCATTTTATATATTTTTGTTAATGATAATTCTAAATCATTCTTAACTTTAGCTTCAAAAATTATTTTAGAATTATTAATTTCTCGAATTTGTTTTACATATTTCTTTATCATTTCTTGGTTCAATTCAGAATGCGGTTGTTGCTTATTTCTAGAGATTTTTTTTATAGAATCTCTATGTTTTTCTAAGTCACTGCTGTTTTCTTTGAATAAAGATATGATACTAATCTGAGTGTCACGAAGACTTTCTAATGATTTTAAGATGGTTTGGTTAAGTTCTTGATAATCATTTATATTGCTATCTTTCAAAGAATCATTTAAGGTATCTAGTGCATTTTTGGCCTTTTCCATAGTGTTAAGCAAATCGTCAGAAAGCAAATTATTAATGTCTTGATAATATTCTTTTAGGTTTTTGGTTTTTTTAGTTTCAGATTCAATAAAATCATGATGGACATCTACAGATTCATCAATCTTTTTTTCGCTTTCATGAATTAATTCTAAATATTTAGTTAAAGCTTCTTGCTTTCTTTCTTCAAATTGATTTAAAACATCTTGATATAATCGATTTTCTTCTTCAATAAGTCTTTGGTATTCAACATTATTTAAATCAATTTCATGATTAAGAAAAGAAACCCTTTCATTGTAGTCTTGAACGATTAAATCTTTTCTCTTTTTATGTAAATCTTCCTCATTTACATATTTTGTAGATAAATAGTCTTGATCGTTTTTATATTCTTCATCCACTTTATCAAGAAGGTCTTTATAAACATTTTTTTCATTAATAAAATCCCGTTTTAATTCATCTAAACGGGTTTTATAACTGCTTTTAAATGTGGTAAAATTTGTGAAGTAATTCGATAAAATATCGCGTTTTTTTGCCATTTAATCACTCCGTTACTTACTTCATTTTTAATTATATTACAATATCTAGTTTTATTCAACATATTCGAAGAAATAAAAAGTGATTTTTGAATAAAATTTGGTATAATATACATGAGGTGTTGATATGGATGAAAGAATAATCAGTAATAATTTGCTAATTGACGATGAAGTAGATGTAACGTTAAGGCCTAAAAACTTTTCAGAATATATTGGGCAAAAAGACGTAAAAGAAATGGTCGAAATAGCAGTAAAAGCTGCAAAAATGCGCAATGAATCTCTCGATCATGTCTTGCTTTATGGCCCTCCGGGCTTAGGTAAGACTACTTTAGCTCAAGTCATTGCTAATGAAATGGGTGTTAGTATCAAGTCTTTAAGTGGGCCTACCATTGAAAGAACAGGAGATTTAGCTGCTATATTAACTTCATTAGAACCTGGAGATGTTTTATTTATAGATGAAATACATCGTTTGCCAAAAATAGTTGAAGAAATATTATATTCTTCTATGGAAGACTATGTTATCGATATAGTGGTTGGAAAGGATTCTGGAGCAAAGTCAATAAGGGTTGATTTGGCGCCATTTACCTTGATTGGCGCAACCACAAGATTTGGGGATTTAACTGGGCCTTTGAGAGATAGATTTGGACTTGTTCATAAATTGGAATTTTATTCAGATGAAGAGTTGGAAGTCATCTGTCAAAGAACAGCGAAAATATATGATTGTCAAATAGAGCAACAAGCAATATCGGAATTAGCAAAACGAAGTAGAGGAACACCTAGAATTGTAAATCGTTTATTTAGAAGGGTCAGAGATTTTGCTGACATATTAAGTGATGGATTAATTAATCTTGAAATAACGAAAATAGCTTTACAAAAATTAAAAATAGATGAACTAGGGTTAGATAATAAAGATCGCGAATATTTAATGGGAATTATAGAAAAATATCATGGCGGACCAGTTGGATTGGATACAATAGCTACTTCAATTAGTGAGGATTCGGGAACACTTGAAGATGTATATGAACCATTTTTGATTCAAAAAGGCTTTATAAGTCGAACACCTAGAGGGCGTGTTGTCACAGAGAAAGCTTATCGACATTTAAAAAAGAATTACCAAGGGAGTTTATTTCAATGAGAACAAAAGATTTTGACTATAATTTACCTGAAGAACTAATTGCTCAAACGCCTTTAGCGGTAAGGAGTAATTCTCGTTTACTAGTTATAAACAGGAATAATTTTGATCTAAAACATGATTCGTTTAATAACATAATTGATTATTTAAAACCAGGAAATGTTTTGGTTTTAAATAATACAAAAGTAATACCGGCAAAACTACATGGTGTTAAAACTGATACTAATGCAAATATAGAAGTATTATTATTAAATCAGTATGGTCTTAATAAATGGGAAACACTGGTTAAGCCTGCTAAAAGAGTAAAAGTCGGCACTATAATCTCATTTGGAGAAGGTTTATTAAAATTAAAATGTGTTGAATCTTTAGAAGAAGGTATAAAGCATTTTGATTTAATATATGATGGGAATTTAGAGGAAATCTTAGATGAATTAGGTGAAATGCCTCTGCCACCATATATTCATGAAAAATTAGAAGATCAGACTAGGTATCAAACAGTTTATTCGAAAATTAATGGTAGTGCAGCTAGTCCAACAGCTGGATTACATTTTACTAAAGAAATTCTAAAAAAACTTGAAGATAAAGGTATTATCATTGAATATGTAACTTTGCATGTGGGATTAGGTACTTTTAGACCTGTGTCAGTAGATAATGTTCTAGATCACAAAATGCATTCAGAATATTATTCTATAACTAAAAAAACAGCTGAAGTTTTGAATCTTGCACAAAAAGAAAAAAGAGAAATCTTTGCAGTAGGTACAACATCTGTTAGAACACTTGAAACTGTTTTTCAAAAATTTAATAGATTTGAAGAATCTTCTGGATTTACTGATATCTTTATTTATCCAGGTTATAAATTTAAAGCAGTTGATAATTTAATTACAAATTTTCATCTACCAAAATCAACACTGATGATGCTTGTGTCAGCTTTTGCTACAAAAGAAATAATTACGAACGCTTATAATGAAGCTATAAAAGAAAAATATAGATTTTTTTCCTTTGGTGACTCAATGTTAATAAAAAAATAGCGACTAAATTAGTCGCTATTTTCTTGAATTGGTTTAACTTTCTTCATTAAGTAAATAAATGGTGTGTCCAGTAAAGCTACTATCACTTTTATAAGATAAGTAGATAGCATTAATCCTAATAAAACCTCGGTTCTTACAACACCTACAAAAGCTATGGGAACAAAAATTACAGTGTCAATAGCCTGAGAAAATATAGTTGATAAATTATTTCTAACGAAAAGGTATTTATTGGCAGGTAACTTAGTTCTTATCTTATCAAAAAGATTTACATCGACAAGTTGTGAAATAATAAATGCAGTTAGACTAGCTAGCAAAACCCTTGGCATAAATCCAAAAATAACTTGTAATGAATCTTGGGCGAAGTCTTCTGGATGAGGATTAAACTGAATTGCTAATGTCATGATAATTACAGTGATTATCATTACAAAGAAGCCTATAAAAACAGCTTTTTTAGCATCCTTTTTACCGAATAATTCATTTAAAACATCGGTTCCTAAAAATATGGTTCCATACATTATATTTCCTAAATTTGCTTCTAAGCCAAATAAGAAAATTAATTTAGTTACTTGAATATTTGCAAGAATGGTTGCTAAAACTATCCAAATAAAGATACCAAGTTTACCAAAAAACTTGTAAACCAATAAAAATAGAGTAAAATTTACTAACGCAAAGATTACCCATAAAAGCTCATTTGTCATAACTTCCTCCTAGTTTTGTTTACGCAGGATGGTTTCGAACTGCGAATCTGTTATATTATATCACTATTTTTGAAAAATTCAAGGTATATAATAGATTAGAATTTTTGGTCATAAAGCAATATAATTTGTAAGCATTATTAGTTTTACACAATATATAAGATAAATATAGTGACAAAATCATATTAATATGTTACACTATAGTTGTATAGGACCTGAGTGATAAGTTTTTGTAAAAACGTATTAAATGCAGTTGTTCTATGATTTATCAGTTTCTTATGAAGTTTGTAGATTTAAGGATTTGTATTTGTTTGGTAACATTGGATTTATATCAATTTTTCAAGAAGTTGGTTTTAATTTTAAGAAGTACCATTTTATCAGGTCCTATACCCTATATTTAAAGATGAAATTCTACTATTAATATGATAGTGGAGTTTTTTTTAGTTTTTAATATTTAAAACGATATTTAATTTGATTAAATATCAAAAATTTAGTAAAATAGATATGAATTTTCAAGGAGGAATTATCATGGAAAGAAAAGTATTAGTAGAAGTATCAGCGAGACATGTTCATGTCTCTAAGGAACATTTAGAAATATTATTTGGTAAAGGGTATGAATTAACTGTAAAAAAATATTTGTCTCAACCAGGACAATTTGCAGCTAATGAAAGAGTTGACCTAATTGGACTTAAACGTGAACTTAAAAACATTTCAATATTAGGTCCAGTCAGAAAATCTACACAAGTTGAGATATCATTGACTGACGCAAGAACTATCGGAGTTTCTGCGCCGATTAGAGAAAGCGGAGATACTATCGGTAGTGCTCCATGTAAACTAGTAGGTCCAAACGGGGAAGTTGAATTAACTGAAGGTGTGATAGTTGCTAAAAGACACATTCATTTAACGCCGGAAGACGCTGAAAAGTATAATTTGAAAGATAAAGAAGTTGTTTCAGTGAAAATTGATACAGAAAGTCGCTCTAGTATTCTTGGTGATGTTGTTATTAGAGTTAGAGAGGATTTTGCTTCAGCTATGCACATTGATACTGATGAAGGAAATGCAGTCGGCTTAAATGGTGAAGTTTTTGGTATTATTCTCTAAATATGGCAATTAGATTTGAACTCATCCATCAAGATAAAACAACCGGAGCTAGGTATGGAATTTTACATACACCACACGGCAAATTTGAAACACCAATATTTATGCCGGTTGGCACTCAAGCAACAGTCAAAACTCTTGATGTTGACGAAATAAAAGAAGTAAGCCAAGGATTAATACTTGGCAACACATATCATCTTTGGTTACAGCCAGGAGACGAAATTATAAAAAACCATGGAGGGATCCGTGGTTTTATGAATTGGGATGGAGCTTTGCTAACAGATTCTGGCGGGTTTCAAGTGTTTTCTTTATCGAAAATAAGAAAAATCACTGAAGAAGGAGTTATGTTTACACATCATCTTAACGGATCTAAATTACATATGACCCCTGAAGATAGTATTAGAATCCAAAATAATCTCGGAGCGGACATCATTATGAGTTTTGACGAATGTCCACCTTTCCATTCAACTTACGAGTATCATAAAGAGTCACTCGAGAGAACAATAAGATGGGCTAAGAGAGGAAAAGATGCTCATCTATATCCAGATAAACAAGCTTTGTTTGGAATTGTCCAAGGTGGTCCATATAAAGATTTAAGAGAACATTCTATTGAAGAATTGAAAAAAATAGACTTTCCTGGTTATTCAATAGGTGGTTTAAGCGTTGGGGAAACAAAACAAGAAATGTATGAAGTTTTAGAATTTTTGAAAAACAAAATGCCTGAAGATAAACCTAGATATTTAATGGGAGTCGGTTCTACAGATGACATTATTATGGGTGTTGCCAATGGAATAGATATGTTTGATTGTGTTTTACCTACCAGAATCGCACGTCATGGATCTGCTATGACATCTCAAGGAAAGATAGTAATAAAGAATAAAATATATGAGAATGATTTAGGACCATTAGATCCTAATTGTGATTGTAAAGTGTGTAAAAATTATTCACGAAGTTATTTAAGACATTTATTTAAAGCTAAAGAAATTTTAGGTTTACGTCTTATATCTTACCATAACCTTTACTACCTTAAAACGCTAATGAAAGACATTAGAGAAGCGATTAAAGAAGACAGATTTAACGAGTTTAAAGAAAAAATATTATTAGACTATTTTGATTAGAATTTTTGTTTCTTTTTAATTATTATATTTCTTATTTATATTTTTTGTGTTAAGATAATTGTAAGATCATTAATTGGGGGTACCAAATGTTTAATATTGACGATAAGTTTAATCAAAAACCGACAATTAAAGTGGTTGGTATTGGCGGTGGCGGTGGTTCTGCCATAAATAGAATGATAGAAAATGAAGTTCCTGGCGTTGAATTCGTAGCTATGAATACCGATGCTCAAGTTTTAAGATTATCCAAAGCAGATGTAAGACTACAATTAGGCAAATCTCTAACTAGAGGTTTAGGAGCTGGAGCTAATCCTGAAGTAGGACGACAAGCAGCTATAGAATCAGAAGATGAAATTAGAGATATTTTAGCTGAAACTGATATGGTTTTTATAACAGCTGGTATGGGTGGCGGAACAGGGACTGGTGCTAGCCCTATAGTAGCCAAAATAGCTCGTGAAATGGGTTGTTTAACAATTGGTATAGTTACAAAACCATTTGGTTTTGAAGGTAAAAAACGAATGGCTGTAGCTCTTGAAGGCTTAGAACAATTAAAACCTTATGTCGATACATTAATTGTTATTCCTAATGATAAATTATTCTATATTGTTGATAGAAACACTTCATATCTTGATGCTTTTAGAGAAGCTGATAAAGTATTACGTCAAGGTGTACAAGGGATTACAGAAATAATCGCTATGCCAGGTGTTGTAAACGTTGACTTTGCTGATGTGAAAACAGTAATGAAAGATAAAGGTACTGCTTTAATGGGTATTGGTGTTGCTGAAGGCCCTAATCGTGCAATTGAAGCTGCTAGAGAAGCAATTAGATCGCCATTACTTGAAACATCAATTAACGGTGCCACTGATGCTATAGTTAATATTACGTCTAATTATCAAGCTTCACTATATGAAATCGATGAAATTATCGCTGAAATACATAAAGCTTCTACAACGGATATCAATGTTATTTACGGTTCAGCTATTAATTCTGATTTAGGTGATGAATTAGTTGTAACAGTCATTGCGACTGGTTTCAGTCAAGATCCTGTTTTTAAAGATGATGTTCTTCCAGTTAAACCTAATGATGGTAATAAAGATATGCATAAAGAAGAAGTAGAGATTGCTATCCCAACTAAAAAGCAAAATAGATTGTTTAAAAAGAACAAGAGAAAAGAAGCTGTTGAAAACCAAAAACCTGAAGAGGATACTGAAGATATTAAAATCCCTTCGTGGCTTAAAGATAGATTTAACAAATAAGACTGTATTCCAGTCTTTTTTTTTGCTTTATTTATTTAAATTATGAATTCCATATTTGGCTTTATTAATTGTAATTTAGATGCGTTAGTGATACAATTTTTAGTAAAAGGAGGTGTAATTCATGGAAGACTTTAATAGAGAAATTATATCAGAAGAAATAATTCAATTACTTAGACTTAATGAAAATGAAAAAATTCTTAAAGAAAAGCTTGATATATATCATGATTATGAACTAGCAAGAGTATTAATATTGCTAGAGCCAGATGATCGTAAAGAATTATATAAAATACTCCCTATTAAAAAATTAACAGAAGTCTTCGAAGAATTAGACCCCAAAGAGGCTTTTTTAATATTGAAAGATACAAGTCTTGAAGTAATAGTAAGTATTTTCAAAGAGATGGAAACAGATGATTTAGTAGATATTATTAACACTATTGAAGACAAAGAAGATAGAATAACATATCTTTCATTAATTGAAGTCCATAAACGTGTAGTTATTAAATCCTTGCTAGATTTTGAAAAAGGCCTAGTTGGAGCGATTATGAACAATGATTTTGTCGCTATAAGTAAAAGTTTTAC
>Ga0265294_10008023_pt1 | contig 12409 bp, 12 predicted proteins | sample MunlanPumphouse3_FD_192504 | JGI IMG/M metagenome (GOLD analysis project Ga0265294, IMG submission 192504) | Groundwater microbial communities from a municipal landfill in Southern Ontario, Canada - Pumphouse #3 | ecosystem: Environmental > Aquatic > Deep subsurface > Groundwater | place... | reverse complement strand
CGGATACGGAACAAAAGAGATTCTCCAACGACGGAATTGATGTATTTATGGTTTAAAAAAAATATAGCGATCTTATACAAAATGTCAAGAAATAAGATGAATCAGTTTCTCAAAGAAATATTGGAACAGCCAAAGGCTATTGAAAATGTAATCAATTTTTATACGAATGTCGAAGGTCTGGAACTATCGAAGCCATTGTCGCTGAAAAAAATAGTACACTGAAAGCGGAATATGACAGATTGAGAAAGAATGGAGATAAAAACATCTACTACCTCCCGTCACGCAACTTCCTTGGAAACGATGGAGAAGCTACCGTTGACGGCATCCATCTCACAGATTTAGGCTTTGAACGCTTTTCCGAAAAGTTATACCAAGCTATTAAAAAGACATTACACTAAGACCCTTCATTCCGTTGTTGCCTTTTACATGTCAATTGATCATTATCCGTTGGTAACCTCATGATAAGATTTAAAAATCAGCCAGTATTATTTTTGTATAGAAAATGATTTATCTTTACACCATTCTGTACAAAACACCGTTCTGTACAAAAAATCCGGATAAATAAAACTGATCGCCTTCTTTCATGTCTGATTTTAGATTAAAGGTCTTTTTGAGTGTAGCGCGAAACCTCAGTTTCACAAAGGCTTCACAGGAACTGTTCATTACGCAGCCGGCCATCACCAAGCATATTCAGGAACTTGAAAGTCAGTTTAAAGCCCAACTTTTTGAACGTCTTGGAAACAAGATCAGCCTGACTCCTGCCGGACAGTTGCTGAAGGAACACAGCGAACGTATATTGGCCGGCTACAAACAGCTGGAATATGAAATGAACCTGCTCCATGACGAACATTCAGGCGAGCTCAGACTGGGAGCCAGCACAACGATTGCACAATATGTTCTGCCGGCTCTTTTGGCTCTTTTTACCGAGAAATTTCCGCAGGTAAAAATTACGCTGATCAACGGTAATTCCAGAGACATCGAAAACGCTTTACAGGAACACCGGATAGACCTCGGTATGGTGGAAGGCAACAGCCGTTTGCCGAATTTGAAATATACAGATTACATGGAGGATGAACTGGTAGCCGTAGCCCATACTCACAGCAAGCTTTCCAAACTGGACGAGCTCTCACTTGAAACACTGAAAACGACGCCTCTTGTACTCAGGGAAAGAGGATCCGGGACGCTGGACGTACTGGAAACCGCCCTGCAAACCCATAACATAAAATTATCCGATTTAAACATTCGTATGCATCTGGGTAGTACCGAAAGCATTAAACGCTTTTTGGAAAAAACCGAATGTATGGGTATTGTGTCCATTCGGTCCATTTCACGAGAACTTATGGCAGGCTTATTTAAAGTTTTGGAAATTGACAAACTTCAAATACAACGAAATTTTTCCTTTGTTTGCCTGCAAGGTGACGAAAGCGGTCCGATACAATTTTTCCAGCAATTCGCCTTTCATTATAAAGATAAGTTATAACACATTCTTAAATGCAATGGGGTTTCTCCAAACCAAGGCTCTATCTTTGTACCAAAATTAGAAAAAGATGAGCACCCTGACCCCTTATTTCGAGAAATATAAGAATGTACTTTATATCTTTTTGTTGTTACTATGTCTTCTCCCCGTAGTCACGCCCCCTGTCGCCTTATTTGCCGGATTGATTTTTGCACTTGGTTTCGGACAGGCTTTTCCGAAGTTTAACAAAAAAATGTCCAAATACCTTCTGCAAGGATCTGTTGTCGGGCTGGGTTTCGGCATGAGCCTTCAACAAGCTTATGCTTCCGGAAAGGACGGGATGCTTTTCACCATTGTCTCTGTTTCAGGTACGTTGATCTTGGGCACCTTTATTGCAAGGAAACTAAATGTGGACAAAAAAACCGGATATCTGATCAGTTCTGGTACAGCCATTTGCGGAGGCAGTGCCATCGCGGCCGTCGGCCCCGTCATCAAAGCCAATGACGGTCAGATGTCTGTTGCTTTAGGTACCGTTTTCATCCTCAACGCCGTTGCACTCTTTCTTTTTCCATTCCTGGGACATTTGCTCGGATTGAGCCAACACCAATTCGGGCTCTGGTCTGCCATTGCCATCCACGACACCAGTTCCGTAGTCGGTGCGGCTTCTGCTTACGGAGAAGAAGCCTTGCGGGTAGCGACCACGGTCAAGTTAACCAGAGCTTTGTGGATCATTCCTGTTTCTTTCGTCACCTCGTTTATTTTCAAAAGCAAATCGGACAAAATAGCTATACCCTGGTTTATCTTCCTATTTATTTTGGCAATGGCCATTAACAGTGCTTTTAATCTACCTGTGGGTCTGACAAACGGTATTGTCTTGGTTGCGCGCAAAGGCCTGACGCTTTCTCTGTTTTTTATCGGAGCCTCGCTTACAAAAACGGTTCTCAGAAACGTCGGGGTTCGTCCGATGATTCAAGGTGTCATCATTTGGATCATTGTTTGTATTGTTTCTTTGTCATATATTTATTTCGTCGATTAGGCTGAAAATAAAGAAGATTGTAGTCTGCCTGAAAAATAGATCCCACATCTTCTGTTTCATGTTTGTTATGATCTCTAATAAAAGTACAGAAATAATATTTTGGAAATGAATACATTCAACGATAGAGCCCGGAACTGGGACAAGGATCCTCTTCACTGGGACCGTTCTACAGCAATAGCAAACAGTCTTTTGGAAATGATTCCGGTAACCCCGGACATGGAAGCTTTGGAATACGGGGCAGGGACCGGCATATTAAGTTTTTTGCTATCAGAGAAATTCTCCGAAATCACCTTGATGGACAATTCAGAGGAAATGGTGAAAGTCATGCGCGAGAAGGTTGCCACAAGTCAATCAAAAAACTTAAAACCACTGTTTTGGGACCTTGTCCAAAATGATTTTGATTCCGGTAAATTTGACTGCATTTTCTCTCAAATGGTTTTACATCACCTACCGGACGTGGAAGCAATTCTTAACAAATGGCGGAAAATGCTTAAGCCCGGTGGCTATCTGGCCATTGCAGATTTGTTTTCTGAAGACGGGACATTTCACAATGCCGATGCAAATGTTCATTGGGGTTTTGATCCCGAAAAACTATCCGATACCCTTCGCCTAACCGGATTTAAAGATATCAAACATAAAACTTGTTTTGGCATTAAGCGAAATAATGGCCGGAATTATCCGGTATTCTTGCTGATTGCGAAAATTTGACAGTTATTCTTTTTTACTTTTATGCTGCCACTGATTTTGAGGAAAATAGGAGAAACAATCAGCTAAAAGCATTAAGCCTGTGACAAGCACGATAATTTGATTTCATCTCTTATAATTTTTACCTGATCAAAAGCGAAAATCAACGCCATTATAAAGTACCTTCCTCTCTAACGTCTTTTATCGCGCACTCATTACAAAGTCCTTTAACAACGACATCACATTCCTCCTTTTTATAACCATCCGGTAATTGATATGGCTGAACTGCCACCTCTTCCATACATTCCACTTTCCCACACTTCGTGCAAAAAAAGTGAACATGGTCAGCGTCCTGTTCGTTGAGAGCAGAAGTACAATGATTGAGCGCGTAGCGTACAGTTGTATTGTCTGCCACAATCCGGTGAATAATCCCTGATTCCATCAGCGTCTGGATGGTACGGTAAAAAGTGATGCGATCGTAGGAATCCTGCATCTTTTTATGAATGTCATTTTCAGACTGTGGAAATGGAGCTGTCTGTAAATATTTAAGGATGGCCAGACGGGTCGGTGTCTTGCGCAAATGATGCAGTGTCAGCATTTCTACAGGAGTCATTTTTTTATCTTTTAAGTTGCAAACTTAATAAAAATCGCACAAAAACGGTTTGCTTATCTGTAATATTGCTACATTTGCAACATTGTTTCATATATAAATAAAATAGCCAAACATACCATTCGGTAGATTTTGATAAGTAACTCCTTGTGTATTAAATCCAAAATTAAAATGAAAACCAAAATAATCCTATTACTGCTCCTTGTTTTGGGGCAGATAGCCGGATACGCCCAAAACACGCCGGACGAACATCTATTTGGCCATGTGACCAATAAAACCTCCAAAGAATACATTCCATATATAAATATCTCGATAAAAGGAACCACCATAGGCACAACAGCAGACGCCACGGGCCACTATTTTTTGAAAAATCTGCCGTCCGGTAAATACACCACGGTCATATCGGGTATGGGATATAAAACGATTGAAAAAGAAATAGACCTGACTTCCGTGAAAAGTCTGGAAATGGATTTTGAGATGGAGGAAGATCAGATCATGCTGGAAAGTGTTGTCGTTTCCGCCAACCGTAACGAAACCAACCGTAGGGAAGCGCCAAACATTGTGAACATTATAAGCCCTAAAATCTTTGAAAGTACGAATTCCGTATGTCTGTCACAAGGATTGAATTTTCAACCCGGGTTAAGAACTGAAATCAACTGTCAGAATTGCGGTTTGCCACAAGTCAGGATCAATGGGCTGGACGGTACCTATTCACAAATCCTGATCGACAGCCGCCCTATTTACAGTGCTTTACAAAGTGTTTACGGCATCGAACAAATTCCAACCAATATGATAGAACGGGTGGAAGTGGTTCGTGGCGGTGGCTCTGCACTTTTCGGCACCAATGCCATCGGAGGAACCATCAACATCATCACCAAAGATCCGACCACCAATTCCATCACACTGGCAAATACGTCAACCCTGATCGGTGGAAAATCGCCCGACATCAATACAACCTTGAATGCTTCCGTTGTTTCGGACGATAACAAAGCCGGTATCACGCTTTTCAGTTCGACAAGACAGCGGAGTCCGTATGACAACAATGGAGACGATTATTCCGAAATCACCAAACTCAGGGTGCAAAATATCGGATTTAAAGGCTTTTACAAAACAGGAGATTACAGTAAATTGACGGTTGAATACCACAATCTGTACAATTACCTGAGAGGCGGAAACGATTTTGACTTACCTGTACAACAAGCTGATATCGCCGAAGAGGCCGAGTATGAAATAAATACAGGTAGTTTGAATTACGATGTGATATCCAAAAATAATAAGCACCGTTTCAATATTTTTTCATCGGCTCAACTGATTAATCGCACCAACTATGCAGGTGCCGAACAGGATCTGAACGGCTTTGGAAAGACGGATGGCAAGACGCTTGTCGCAGGTGGACAATATACTTATTCCATGGACAAATTGCTTTTCATGCCGGCAGAACTCACCATCGGTGCCGAATATAATATAGACGATTTACACGATAAAATAGTGGGCTACAACAGAACAACCGACCAAAATATAAAAATCGGGAGTGCTTATTTACAGAACGAATGGAAAAACAAACAATGGAGCATTCTTTTGGGAGGACGTTTTGACAAGCATAGTTTAATCGGAGATCCGATCTGGAGCCCGCGGGTGAATTTGCGCTATAATCCAAACAGTACGTTTAGTTTCAGAACCAGTTATTCCACCGGATTTCGCGCTCCGCAAGTGTATGACGAAGATCTGCACGGTACGGCCATTGGAGGGGAAATTTCCTTTATCCAAAATAATCCTGACCTGAAACCGGAAAGATCTCAAAGCTACAGCGGGTCCATCGACATGGACAAAACTTTCGGAAGTGTTCAGACCGAATTTTTGATAGAAGGATTTTATACAAATTTAGACCATGTTTTTGTGTTGAATGAAATCGGGACCAATTCAGACGGAAGTTTTATACTTCAAAGGAATAATGCTCCCGGAGCCATAGTAAAGGGTATAAATTTAGAGGGTAAAATAGTTCCTTCGACCGATCTGCAATTTCAATTGGGAATGACTTTTCAGAAAAGCGACTATAAAGTTGCGCAGCAATGGAGCGATGACTTAACGTTGGTTCCACAGAAAAAGATGTTTCGTTCCCCCGATCAATATGGCTATTTTACGGCCATTTACCAGGTCGTTAAAGATTTCAATGCCTCTTTGACCGGAACGTACACCGGGAGCATGCTGGTTCAGCATTTTGCCGGATATATACCAAACGATATCGAAGTGAACACGCCTGCTTTTTTTGATTTGAATTTAAAGCTATCGTACGATTTCAAGTTGAACGGCAGTACAAAATTGCAACTGAACGGAGGTGTCCAGAATATCCTGAACAGTTATCAGGATGATTTCGACAAAGGCACAGACCGCGATTCGAAGTACATCTACGGACCTGCTTTACCAAGGTCGTTGACTGTTGGGTTTAAGGTGATGATATAGTCGAAAAATACAGTATCCGATTTTAAGCATCGTATCCATATTCAATCATTGGGGGTACGATGCTTCATTTGTCGCAAGGATTTTCAATCTTTTAGAAATGCTCTCCGAACCATTTCCTGTTCCAACCTGGGAATGCCCCATTTTGTAGAAACCTTTTGCCAATTGGACACAGAAGCCTTTACTTTTTTCAGAATGGATGTTGCCTGATTTTGGTTTAAGCCGAAATAGCCGGCCACGCTTAAAGCCAAATCAAAGTCCAAAGAATTGTCATCCTCCGAAATATTCAGTTTTAACCCCATACCTTGCTCGTCCGGATTGATGTCATAGGCAGGAGATAACGTCCATCCTTTGGAAGTGAGCAAAAAACCATGATTCCGTAAATGGTCATCACAATTTGATACGGCAATATTAAAAACGATTCTACGCCATAATTGTTCCAGATTATGATTGGTATTTATACAATGGCCCATTATCCATTCAGCAAGTTCCAAATAACTGACTCCCTTTTCAGAATCTGCCCCATCCGTATAACCGAGCAATGTCATGGCTGAAGCAAAATGGATGCGCTTGCCGTCGTCTGACCTGTCAAAACGCTTCGTTAAAAAAGTATGATCTTTGCTGCTAAACTTCTGAGCCCAAAAATCCGACATCTGAATGCCGCAATCTAATGCCAAGTCCGATGTCACAGCTTCCCATGCTCCGACATTTTTAGTATCGTGACCACTCGGGAATTTGGCAATCCACAACTTACCGTTTTTATCAAGGATGTTGGCTTTGGGTCTGGCACCTCCCAACGACGATCCCGGAGCAATCAACATCGTCAGCCAATTTCTATACGATGCATCTTCTTTTACATCTTCCTTCTCCAGTTCCAAACTGGCATATTCAAGATCACGGATGGAAGCCCAGGGTGGTGTTGCCAATGCTCTATTATGATCCATAAAATCACCGTCAGGTACGAATTTGAAACGCAATGCTCCCATTCGATTACCATCATAGACCCCCATCAGATAATCCGTCTCTGTCAGTGCCCGTACAGGCCGGTTCTCCATTCTGGCAATCAGGGCTTCACGTCTGCGCATCAATACACGTCCCCATCTGTCGGGAGAGGAATCCAAAAACATTCCGAAATTATTTTTACCTGAAGGCAAATACTGTTTTCCTGAGAAATTAACCAAATCGGGATCCAATGCCCGGAACTGACTGTATTTTAACCATTCAGGATCGTTCTCAAACGAGAAAACCTCTTTTCCCCGGATCATTTCACAATGCAATGTACCCATAAGGATGGGACAATCCGTTTCACCGGCATCCATATAAACGTATATGTTCTTATGTTCTGCCATCGCTTATTTTTTAGAAGCACGTTCCTTTACCGTCAGTTTTGCATCCTGCAGTTTTCTTCCCAACTCATCATCTTTGGCAACCCGTAGCAAATCTTTTTCCAATCCGAGTACAGCAAGCACCCGGAAATAGAAACCAATGGCAACACCTTCTTCGCCTTTTTCAATTTTAATCAAGGTATTACGAGATATTCCTGCACGCTCAGCCACTTGCTCCGAAGAAAAATCCCGTCGCAGGCGTGCATACTTCATATTTTCACCAAAAGCACTCAGTGTTCTTTGCTGACTCGGCAATAAGGTGCGTTTCATTTCTATAATGTTTATGATTGTGCACAAAATTAACTATTTTTGCTCATAATTGCAAACATTATAAAAAATATTAAAGTTTGCGATTCTATTTCCAATAACAAGACGTGATATCAATAAGCTCCTGCCCGTCAATTCTGTATAATCTTTGATTGGTATTTTTTGAATTCAATCCTCCAAGCCTCTCAATATAAGGCCCCAATTTAACATACTGAAAATCGTTCAGCAAAAAGTTCGGCGGTAATGCCGGCTTTCCCGAATACCAGCCAACCTTCACTTCAGCTACGGTTTGATAATAGTTGCATCCTTCTGAAGCGGCAACCCGGAACAGATTGCGGTATTGCTCTTTGCTCAGGTATTCTTCCAGATTCAGATGAAGGGCCGAACCACCCGTCAGATGTTTGATATATCGGTTACCATGCAAACGTATCTTATCTATGATGTTCAGCATCTGATCCTCCACAATATAAAAGTAGCTGTTGTAGCAATCTCTTGTCACGGAATAGCCGTCTTCCTTATCCCATTTGGCGTGTTTGACTCCTACATTTTCAGCCGGTATCCTTTCACAATTGAACATGACTTCCTTGCTTTTGTATTTCCGGTTGTATTTTTCAACCAATCCAAGAACTTCTCCTACAAAAGCCGCATAGTTTTATGCCAGAAGGTATGGATGGAATGTTTTTGTGGGAAGAGCTGAAACAACAAGTGATTATTACGGTTGAAAATCAGGAAGAAAAAATGGTAGGCTTTATCAATTTAATTCCGGATTATACACCCCTTGAAGGGACTTATGACCTTATCAGGAAAACACACGATACACCTAACGGTGTGGATGATTACCTGATTCTATCGATGTTTAATTATTTAAGAGAGCAAGGTCTTAAATCAGCAAATCTTGGTTTGGCTCCATTATCAGGAAAAAAAATCATACTATATCACACAAAAATAGTATAACTTTGTATCGTCAAACAAAAAGATACAGAAAATGTTCTCTATGAAAACCAAATATGCGTTGCGTGCTTTGTCCATGCTGTCTCGCGAATATGGAAACGGGACGGTGTCCATCACTGAAATAGCCAGAAAGGAAAACATTCCCAAACGCTTTTTGGTCAATATTCTTCAGGAACTTAAAACGCTGGGCATTGTAAACAGTCTGATGGGAAAGAATGGCGGCTATTTTCTGACACAGGCACCGGAAAAAATCAGCCTGCTGTCCGTCATTCAACTTTGTGAGCAAAGCATTGGGCTGATGGACTGTGTCAGTGAGACTCATCCGGGCGATTGCTTGTTCTGCAAAGATCTGGAAACCTGCAAAACACGTTCTGTTTTTTCTGATATCCGTGATTACACGATCCGGAAACTACAAGAAACGACTCTTTTAAACATATAATCAAATGAAGTATCAACACACCTCCTTTCAAAAACCGGACGCTTATCATGCATTACAGATTCCGGTTTATCAATCTGTCGCTTTCGAATTTGATACAGCCGAAGAAATGGAGGCTGCTTTTACCGGCAAATCGGCAGACTACTGCTATTCCCGCATTACCAACCCTACCGTTCAATTTTTTGAAGAACGGGTTCGGAACATAACCGGAGCCACCAGTGTCACTGCACTGAACTCCGGCATGGCAGCCATTAGCAACACCCTGATTGCGTTGGCAAGTGCGGGCTCGAACATTGTCACTTCTCCGCATCTTTTCGGCAATACCTATGCTTTGATGGCTTCAACGCTGGCATCTTTCGGCGTGGAAACCCGGTTTTGCAATCTGAACGATCCGGAAGAAGTAAAGGCCAACACCGATGAAAATACATGCGCACTTTTTCTGGAAGTCATTACCAATCCGCAACTGGAAATCGCTGACCTGAAAATGCTTTCGGAAATCATGCACCGCGCTGGTGTACCATTGGTAGCCGACACTACCGTCGTACCGTTCTGCGCCTGGTCCGCCAAAGAATTCGGCGTTGATATAGAAATCATTTCAAGTACCAAATATATTTCCGGAGGGGCCACCAGCCTCGGCGGCCTGATTCTCGATTATGGTACGTTTGACTGGAAAGCCTCCAAAAAACTGAATGCTCTGGCCGGACAACACGGCCGTGATGCCTTCACCTTCAAACTTCGGCGGGAAATCCATCGGAATCTGGGAGCCTACATGACACCACAAGTAGCCTATCAACAAGCACTGGGCATCGAATCACTTTCACTGCGTTTTGAACGGGCCTCTTCTTCTTGCCTGAAACTGGCCGGACAACTGAAAACCGTTCCAGGAATCGTGTCGGTCAATTATACCGGACTGCCTGAAAATCCTTTCCACACACTCAGTGAGAAGCAATTCGGTCCGTTGCCGGGAGCCATGCTGACATTTGATTTAGAAAGCCGTTCCAGATGCTTCGCTTTCCTGAATCACCTGAAACTGATCAAACGGGCAACCAATTTATTCGACAACAAATCGCTCATCATCCATCCGGCCAGCACCATCTTCGGTACATTCAGCGAAGCAGTACGCCGCGAAATGGATATCCGGGACACAACCATCCGGCTTTCCGTCGGACTGGAAGACGTTCAGATCCTTCTGAAAGACATAGCAGACAGCTTAAACGAATAAGGGAAAAGTGAAATGATGAAAAGTTATCGGGCAGATACTGATTAAAGCCTTTATAAAAAGTTTGCAAATTCACTTTTTAATCGTAGATTTGCAGAAAATGGAAATTACTATGATAGAAAGATTATTAAAAACCAAACTGTTAGAGATAATATCCAAGTATCCGATTGTGACCTTAACGGGTCCCAGACAATCGGGTAAATCGACTTTACTTAGGACTTCTTTTCCCGATTATCAATATGTGTCGCTTGAAGACCTGGATATGAGACTTTTTGCAACAGAAGATCCACGTGGCTTTTTGACCACCTATCCCGATAAAACGATTATTGACGAGGCGCAACGGGTTCCGGAACTTTTCTCTTATTTGCAAACTCACGTAGATAAAGAAAATAAGGAAGGTATGTACTTATTAGCAGGTTCGCATAATTTCTTGCTTATGGAAAGCATTAATCAATCACTTGCCGGAAGAACAGCTATCTTACGCCTGCTCCCATTCTCTCATTACGAAATGAAGGCGGGTAATATATTGCCGAATACTATTGATGAAGAGATATATAAAGGTGATTATCCTCGCCTTTATGATAAAAATATCGCACCAACAGATTATTATCCGTTCTACATTCAAACTTATGTGGAGCGTGATGTTCGTTTGATGAAAAATATAGGAGATTTAAGCAAATTTATTCGCTTTATAAAACTTTGTGCCGGACGTATCGGGCAACTACTAAATCTGTCTGGGTTGGCAAATGAGTGTGGCGTATCTGTATCTACAGCAACGGCTTGGATGTCACTGCTTGAGGCAAGTTATATTACCTATTTGTTAAAGCCAGACCACAATAACTATGCAAAGCGATTAGTGAAAAGTCCCAAACTATACTTCTACGATACTGGTTTGGCGTGCTCGCTATTGGAAATAAAGAGTGTCGAACAGGTCTCTACACATTTTTTGAGAGGAGGACTTTTTGAGAATTTAGTGATCAATGAATTTGTGAAAGAGTCTCTTAATAAAGGCGAAGAACCGAATTTGACCTTTTGGCGTGACAGTACAGGCAATGAAGTTGATTTACTTCAAACAGTCCGAGGTAAACAAAATGCTTACGAAATAAAATCGGGGGCAACTTACTCTTCTGATTATTTCAAAGGTATCAGCAAGTGGGCGAAACTATCAGGGGCAACGCCCGAACAATGCTTTGCCGTATATGCGGGAGATAAATCAATGAAAACTTCGCAAGGAGAAGTTATAACGTGGAATAAAATATGAGATTAAGGTACTCTATTAGATACTTTTACCGCTATAATGTTGCATGAACTGGGTATATTGATATACTATTTAACCGCACAATTTTAAGGTAAAAACCAAAGACGCGCTCAACATCATCTTTTTCAGAGACACAATACGAAGTTGACCGTATGCTTACAAAAAGAGCATCCCTGTTGTTCAACCGGGATGCTCTTTTATTAACTTACCAGAAGCTGATTATCTGGGCAATTTTCTTGATCCGTTCTTTAACAGAAATTCAACATTATTAGTGATGGCATTAGCCGTATAAGTGGCTCCTGTATAACCATCAAGCTGATCGGTACTGACGTTTTTAATGCTCTTCCCGACCAAAGAACGAAAGAATCCGTTTCTCTCTAATTTGTTCACATAGCTTTGTGTCTCATAGTTGGAGAGCAAAGCTACTTTCTCAATGATATAATTCTTATCGGTAATGATCATAACCGGCGTCACATCGTTGTAGCCCTTTACGTCTTTGCAATAATTCGCGCTGGATAAAGCATATCCGAGGATTTTTTGATCATTGCTTACAACCTTATACCAATATGCGTTGACCTTTACCACTTTGGCGGCCTCAGGATAGACGCTTTGTACCAATTGTTTGTTTGAAATTTGGTGAAAAACAGGTG
>Ga0265294_10008022_pt1 | contig 12409 bp, 14 predicted proteins | sample MunlanPumphouse3_FD_192504 | JGI IMG/M metagenome (GOLD analysis project Ga0265294, IMG submission 192504) | Groundwater microbial communities from a municipal landfill in Southern Ontario, Canada - Pumphouse #3 | ecosystem: Environmental > Aquatic > Deep subsurface > Groundwater | place... | reverse complement strand
GCATGAGCTCAAACGTACTGACCTTCCTCGGCCGCTCGGGGTAGACGACCCGGACCCCGGCCTCGCTGACGACGACGGCGTCGCCGGCCTTGATCTTCGATATCGGGGTGCAGAGCGCGCGCTTCTCCTTCTCGTCGACTACAATATGGCAGTCCATCTCGATACGCTCGACAGGCAGCCATTCGTCCTGGTATTTTACGAAGGTCGGGTGGTTGGTCGTCGAGTAGAACCCCTTCGGAAGGATCCGGTCGCCCTCTGCCGGTACGAGGGTGACGTCGCTGATCTCGGGGGTGCGTGCGCCGAGCCGATGCAGCTCGGAGAGGATGGCGCGGAGTTGCCAGTCGGTGGGTGCCGCCACGCGCAGCCGCGCGTAACTGGTGTCCGTCTTCTGCTTCCCGACATTGAACGTGAGGATCTCGAATTCTCCCCCCATATCCATGATCCTATCGAACACGAGAGTCATGATGCCTGAGTCGATGATATGACCCTCTAGTTCGATTTCCCGGCAGGATTCCATATATAGGGATTGGTGATGGTCCGATAATACAGTTTCCCCGTGTGCCGGTTGCCGGTATCCGCTCTCCAGAGCGTCACCTCCGCTTGCCCGGATCGGTGATGGCGAGCAGTCCCGGGCACTCTCCCGGAGGCCACACAGATCTCTTCGCGGACTACGGGGCCTCTCTCCGGCAGAGGTACTCCTGCACCAGCGCCAGTTCTTCGCGCGTGTTGATGTTGAAGGCGAGCCTCCGGTCGCGCAGGAGAAGTTGCAGTTCTTCCTGGGGGCCGTCGAGGTCGCCCGCCGTCAGGATGTTGATCCCTGCAGGGCAGGCCGGCGTGCCGTCGACCATCTCTTTGAACTGCGTGCGGCAGCCATGCTCCTCGCAGAGAGCGCGGGGCACCCACGTCGAGCATGCCGGCACTCCCGCCCGGCGCCAGGCGTCCTCGACGGCGGCGATGATGTCGGGCGCAAGACAGGGGAGGTCGGATACGCAGGTGAAGAAAGGCGTTCCTTCTTCCCCGAGATCCGCCGCCGCCGCATCGATATCCTCGACGTAGCCAAGCCCTTCGGCTTCGTAGAGGAGGAAACCCCTTGCCCGGCACCAGTTTTTGGTGAACGGTGTTTTGTACGAGGCGACCACGACCACCTCGTGCCCTGCGGACGAAAAGGCATCGAGGACATAGGAGAGCATCGGTCTTTCGCAGATGGTAACGAGCGGCTTCTCGCCCATCCGGAGCCGGGACCCCTGCCCCCCGGCCATGATCAGGGCAAGCATGCTTCGAGCGCCTCGATGAGTTGCCGGTTCTCCTCGTGGGTCCGTACGGCCACGCGGATGTGGCGGAGAAGCCCGAACGATCGGCAGTCCCGGACCAGGATGCCGCGGGAAAGGAGCCCCGCGACCAGCACCTCCGCCTCCATCGGGACCTGAAATAAGATATAGTTCGCAGACGGAGGCTCGTACGTGAGGCCAAGGGAATCCAGGCGGCCGGAGAGCCAGGTCCGTTCCCGGGCAATTTTCGCTCTCGACTCTTCGAGCCTGTCATAGTGCCGGAAGGCCTCGATCGCAAAGGACTCGGCGAACGCATTCACGGTCCAGGGAAGGCGCACTGTCTCTACCGTTTCGATGAGTTCAGGCGTGCCGAACCCGTATCCAAATCTGATACCCGGCACGCTGAAGCTCTTTGTCAGGGAGCGCAGCACAAAGAGGTTCTCATGGGAGACGTCGACGACGCTCTGGCGCGGGTCGGAGAGTTCGATGAACGCTTCGTCGAGGAAGAGGCACGTCCCCTGCCCGGCGACCGCGGCAAGCAGGTTGAGGACTTCGGAGCGGGCATACAGTTTTCCTGTGGGGTTGTTCGGGTTGCAGAGGAACAGAACAGCGGCCCCGCTGCCATCGACAGTGCACTCAGCACCGGCAAGCCTGACCGCCATCGCATACTCGGCAAACGTCGGGGGGTTGATGCAGGCGGTATCTCCGTTCCCGAGCATGGCGGAACAGAACGCGCGGATCAACTCGACAGATCCGTTGCCGACGGTGACCTCTGCCGCATCGCGCCCGAACGTCCTGCCGATCACCTCTTTGAGCGTCTCATACCGGTCATCGGGGTAATCTTTCAGCATCGAGAGATCCGGCTTCCAGGGAATATCCGGGGGATATGGGTTCACATTCGCGCTGAAATCGAGCAGCTCGCCTCTCTCCCGGGTGCGATGCCAGCGCACCCGGCCACCATGTTCCGCCCTTTTAGGGAGATTATCTCTCATGTCAGTGGCAACCCTTTGAGGATACGTTGTCGGTTGCTATCCATAAAACCGTTATGTCGGACAGGAATTAACATCGGAAGGTATATATGCAATACGAATATTATTATGGCTTATCTGATGCAGTCAGACGAAAAGATTACGAATGTCTGACAAAAGGCGGACAAAAGGCAGCCAAATGTCAGATATGAGTGATTGAAATGATGGATCGGATAACTATCAGATTGCCCCGGCAGCAGGTTGAGATGCTCGAGAGGCTGGTGGAAGCTGGCGAATTCCCTACAGTATCGGAGGCTGTGCGGTATTCAGTCAGAGGGCTTCTCGAGAGGCATGGAAACCGGGTTCTACGCGAGGCCGACCAGATTTCATTCAAAGTTTAGGAGGTAGTATTGATGCAGACGATCATCAATGAGGCGTTAAAACATGCAGAACGGGAGAAATTCCTGAAGACGGACTCGGCGGAGGGAGAAGATGACATCCTCGGCCAGCCGCGTATTGTCATCGTAGGATGCGGCGGTGCAGGTAACAACACGGTCAACCGGCTCTACCACATGCAGGTCAACGGTGCGGAGACAATCGCGATCAACACGGACAAGCAGCACCTGGACATGATCCAGGCCGACAAGCGAGTGCTCGTCGGCAAGTCGCTCACCAAAGGCCTTGGAGCCGGTGGGTTCCCGGACGTCGGCAGGCGTGCAGCCGAGATGGCCCGACCAACCCTGGAGACCCTGCTCTGTGACGCAGACCTTGTCTTCATCACTGCCGGTATGGGTGGAGGTACCGGTACGGGAACAGCCCCCGTTGTCGCGCAGATAGCCAAGGAGCAGGGGGCCATCGTCGTCGGTATGGTCAGTTATCCCTTCCAGGTCGAGAAGGCCCGGCTTCTTCGTGCAGAAGAAGGGCTTGAATTACTCTCAGCCTCTGCCGACTCGGTGATTGTGCTCGACAACAACCGCCTCATCAAGTACGTGCCGAACCTCCCGCTCGGCCAGGCGTTCTCGGTGATGGACCAGCTCATCGCGGAGACCGTCAAGGGTATCAGCGAGACGATCACGGAGCCTTCGCTCATCAACATCGACTACGCAGACGTGCGTGCCATCATGAGCAAGGGAGGCGTCGCCGTGATGCTTGTCGGAGAGAGCAAGCAGCAGAACAAGGCCGAGAGCGTCGTCCACGAGTGCTTAAACCACCCCCTGCTCGACATCGACTACCGGGGAGCAACGGGGAGCCTCATCCACATCACGGGCGGCAACGACCTGACCCTCCAGGACGCCGAGGAGATCGCGAGCTCTCTGACCTACGAACTCGACCCCCATGCGGACGTCATCTGGGGAGCACGGGTCAACAGCGATTATGAAGGAAGAGTTCGCGTCATGGCAGTCATGACCGGCGTAAAAAGTGCACAGATCCTCGGAAGTCACCGCACCTACGAACCGGTAACACAGCGGTCCAGCGCACCTGCCGGCAGGCGCATTGCCAGGGACGACCAGAGCGGGCACCTCATCGACTTCCTCTAATACCCCATACCCTCTTCCCATACCATTTTGACCAAAACCGCCCGGCGGCGGCGTGCCCTTCGCACCCCCTGCGAAATACTTAATAGTACAGATGACGTTTGAATTATAGACGTTCTTGTATAATCCCTCCAGCACGGGGTGTATTGTGCAGGGCGCAGAACCTGCGGGTCTGCGATTGCCAAGTACCGAGGTTGAACACATGAGCAGACAGATGAACGACGGTCTCGATTGCCGGGTCCGGAAACGTCTTTTCTTGTGGTGTAGCCGCTACATAAGCCTCGGGCATCCCTGTAGCGCAATGGGAGCGGTCCCGCTGGTGGGGATATGAGACAGGTACCGAATGTCGAGGATTGGTAGAGAATGCTGAACGATCTGATTGAGAAGAGAAAAAAAGTCCTTGCGGAGTCTGAACAGCACAAAGACCGGCGCAACGAGTTGAACGCGCTTGCCAGCAAAAACGCCCGCGAACGCAACACGCTAAATACGCAGACCCGCGAATTCGTCGAGGAGGCCCAGCAGCACAAGGAGCAGCGGGACAAGATCAACGAGGAAGTCCAGGCGTTAAAAGACCAGAGGAACGATTTCAACGACAAGGCAAACACGCTTTTCGAAGAGATCGAGTCCTTCAAGAAAGAGCACGGCAACCTCCAGAACCGGGGCATCAAGGAACTGCAGAAGCAGATCGAGCACCTGGAGTTCAAGCAGCAGACCGAGGTCTACAGCACCGATAAAGAGCGCGAACTGATCGACAAGATCAAGCAGCTCAAGGCGACGGCCAAGGACCAGGAAGCTGAACTCGAGCAGAACAAGGAGATGCGGACGAAACTCACCGATGCCCGTGAGTTTCGCAGGCTGGCCTCGGACATCCACAAGGAAGTGACCGAGAAGGCCGAGGCCGCACAGCAGCACCACGACCTTATGGTAGAGTCCTACCGAAAGGCCGACAAGTCCCGCGAGGAGGCCGATTCTGCCCACCAGCAGTTCGTTGAAGCCCAGGAGTCGGCGGATGAGGAGCACAAGCAGTTCATCACCTGCCAGAAGGAACTCCGGGATTATGACAAGGTGATCTCGGGTCTGCGGAAGAAGACCAGAAAGACCAAAGTCACCAAAGAGCAGAAAGCCGTCAGGAAAGAAGCGGAACGTGTCTTCCAGATGTTCCGTGAGGGTGAAAAGATCACGACTGACGACCTGCTCCTGCTTCAGCGTGCAAAACTCATCTAATACTTTTTTACTCGCCGCTGCAAATTATTTAATAGATTCGAGGAGATGTCTATTGAATGGTAAAAGAGCGGACGCTCGTCCTCTGTGTCGATCGCGACGATGATCTCGGGTTCAAAGCCCGGATCGATGGCCCCATCGTGGGCAGGGAGGCATGCCTCCATGCGGCGACATCTCTCGCTCTGATCGATCCTGAGGACTCCGACATCAACGCGATCTTCGAGACGATCAAACTCTATGATGAACTCATCAAGCGGGGGGAAGAGGTTGCCATCGCCGTCATCTGCGGCAACCATATGAACCTGCTCGAGGGAGATCGGCGGGTAGCGTCCAGCCTCGATACAATCCTCTCCGCGACAAATTCTACAGCCTGCATTCTGGTGACGGACGGTGCTGAGGACGAGTATGTCCTGCCGATCATCCAGTCCCGGGTGCCGGTCAGCAGCGTGCGGCGGGTCGTGGTCAACCAGATGCCGAACCTCGAGGGGACGTATTACATCCTCAGGCGTCTTCTCGACGATCCAAAAGTCTCGAAGATCGTGCTCGTACCGCTCGGTCTTGCCATGCTCCTTTACGCAGTCGGATACCTGCTGGGATACCCCGAGGGCGCAACCATCGTCGTCGTCGGTATCATCGGGACCTACCTGCTCTTCAAGGGTATCGGGATCGACGAGGTCTTCGGGTATCTGATCAACTCGCTCCGGACGTCGCTGCATGGCGGCAGGTTCACCTTCGTCTCATACATCACCGCAATACTGCTGGGTATCGTCGGCGTTGTCCTCGGGCTCATAAGCCTCCTCGAATACTATTCTTCGTTCGGCATCTTCTTTCAGGTCCTTGCGTTCATCTACGGTGCCATTGTCTGGTTCACCGCCGCCGGCCTCGTTGCATCGGTAGGAAAGATCATCGATGTCTTCCTAAACGAGCGGGAGGCAATCCAGCGAGTGGTCGCCCTGCCGTTCTTCGTGCTGGCGATCGGGGCCATCGCTTACGGTGCAAGCATCTACATCCTCTCGATCAGCGACATCGCCGGGTTCCCCATAACGAGTACAGACGGCGTGAAGTACATCATCTTCGCGACAATCGGTGGTCTCTTCTGCGCCTTCTTCGGCGTCTACCTCCAGTCGTTCCTGGGCAGGTGGGTGGACGATCGTGAACCGGTCCCGCTGAAGAGAGAGGCGTAAGACACCGGACACCTCGTTCTATTTCTCGACGACGTAGCGGATGAAGAACTTCGGCCGGATGCCGACCATATAAAGGAGCATCACCAGGATGTAGACGGCGCTCAGGCGATACCTCCCCACCTGGAGATACCGCCGCGGCGATACAGTGATGGGGTGGTCGACCAGGACGAGCCTCCCGTGCCGGCGCGCCGCCCGGGAGAATTCCACGTCCTCCAGGTAGGGAAGCGACTCGTATCCGCCGATATCAAAGAAAGCCTCTTTTTCTACAAAGATGCCGAAGTCTCCAAAGAAGGTCTGCGTCCTCGCTGCCAGCAGGTTCCCAAACCCGCTCGTCAGGCGTAGCAGGGGATCACGGCTCGCGAACGCGTGATAAAATCCCCCGCCGATCACCCCCTCCTGCTCCAGCGCCCGGCGGATCGCCTTTTGGGCATCCGATGGTATCCTGCAGTCGACGTGGAGGAAGAGCAGAACGGTGCCCGTGGCGTGCCGGGCTCCGGCGTTCATCTGGACGGCCCTTCCTGCCGGGGAGGAGAGCACAGTGAGTCTATGGGAGAACGCGCTCGCTGCTGCTTTGAGTGCTCTGCATGTATCGTCCGTGCTCCCGCCGTCGACGACGATCAACTCGACCGGGTCAGCGAGATCGTCGATGTGGGCCAGAAACGCGGCAATGTTCTCCTCTTCATTGAGCACTGGCGTGATGATCGAGAGCATATGCAAAAATCCTCCTCCCGTGAAGGTCGTATCTCCGTCACCCACATATATGATGACGCTCATGATGGGGTGTGTTTCGCAAGGCTGCCGCCACGAATGAGAGAGGACGGAATGTCGATACGGCCATCGCCCGGGGCTGCCTCCATCCTGCTGCGGAAGAGGCGGTGCGATATTTCAAGGAAGAACGGGTCTATTCCCTGCAGATCGAGTCGACCCTTGCCTGCCCGCAGAGATGCCGCTACTGCTACGCTCCTGCCGATGCCACCCGGGTCAGGGAACTCTCCCCAAACGATATTGCCGCAGTCCTCGCCTCGGCGGCGACGATGGACGTGAAAGCCGTCGACTGGCTGGGGGGCGACCCGCTGGTCCGCGAGGACTGGTATGATCTCGCACTGCACGCCCGGGATCTCGGTTTTGTCAACAACATCTGGTCGAGCGGCATTCCGTTCGCCGACCCGGAGGTTGCAGAGCAGGCTGTCACCGCAACAGAAGGGGGCTTCATCTCCGTGCACCTGGACACCCTCGACCCGGTCGTCTATGCCCTGCTTCACGACGGGGATGCGGGGGGCAAGATCCGGGCTATCCGTCGCGGCATCGAGAATCTTCAAGCCTCCGGCAAACCCGCGGGCGAGCTTGTCAACTGCATCACGTTCACACAGCCGCTCGCCGGGGGCGACCTTGTCCGGACGATGCGGTACTTCGGTGAGGAGATCGGGATGGCGATCTGCCTGACGCAGATCTGCACGGTCGGCGAGGCATGCCACCGTCCGGAATGGGTGCCGACGCCCGGGGAGATCCGCGATGCCTGCCAGGCACGCGACGCGATCTGTTATCCGGGTTCGTCCCACTCGTTTGAGACGATGGACGTCAACAAATTCTACTGCGGCAGCGTGGTCTGCGTGACGGTGGACGGCGACGTTACGCCCTGTTCGGTCATCCGGAAGGGGTTCGGGAACATCAGGGATCAGCCGCTGCACGAGATCGTCAGCGATCACAGGAACGAACTGCTCTTCTCGGGGATGAGGCAACCGGGCCCGGACTCTTCCTCCTGCACCCAATGTGAGCAGAGTGCCATCTGCTGGGGATGCCGGGCGACGGCGTACTACGAGACCGGAAATCTCTGTGGGCCCGACCCGAAATGCTGGCGGGCAGCGTCTCGGAGGTGAAGATGCTCGATATCAACATCGGTGACGTCACGGCCGCCTACGAGGGGGCCGTCGGCATCATCTGGGAGATGCTGATGGGCGAGCAGATCCATGTCGGCGGCAAAGAGGAGACCGACGTTCTTGCAGAAAGAGCGGGGGTGAATGCGGGTACGCGGGTGCTGGACGTACTCTCTGGTCTCGGAGGGCCTGCCCGGCACCTGGCACGCATCTACGGCGCGACGGTGGTTGGCCTCGATGCAACAGGGCGGCTGGTGGACGAGGCGGTTGCACGCACGGCAAACGATGGTCATGGCGATCGCGTCACCTTCCGGCTTGGGAATGCCCTCGATATGCCTTTCAAATCGGGGAGTTTTGATGTTGTCTGGGGACAGGACTCCTGGTGTTATGTAACCGATAAGGACCGGTTGATACGCGAGTGCCGCCGCGTGGCTGCACCCGGCGCCACAATCGCCTTCACCGACTGGATACAGACCGGGCCCATGAGCGATGAAGAGCGGCACAGCCTCAATGGTTTCATGCTCTTTCCGTATATGGAGACCCTGAACGGGTATAAGAACCTGCTCTTGCGACACGGATTTTTCGTGAAGGAGTGCGAGGACCTCAGTGAGGGTTTTGCGTCGCAGATGCACCGCTACCGTGATGCCCTCGAAAGCGACCTCGCGGACAGGATCATCGAGCTCTTCGGGGAGGACGTCTGTTTGGACATGGTGCGCGGCATCGACCTCTGGGCGAGAGCCGCCGACGAGGGGAAGGTCGGAAGGGGCCGGTTCATAGGCAGGAAACAGTGATGCAGGCGGCTGCGATTATGGCCCGGATGCCGGTTCCCGGAAAGGTGAAGACGCGGCTCGTCCCGCCGCTCACACCTCTCGCGGCAGCATGGCTGTACACCGGGTTTCTGCGAGACGCGGTCGATCGGCTCGCCTGCATCAACGGTGTCCGTCCGTTCGTGGCGTACACGCCTCCTGTTGCAGAAGGCTTCTTTTCCGGGTTCGTCCCCCCGGTTTTCTCCACCCTCCCCCAGGCCGGCGAAGACCTGGGTGAACGCCTTGCCAACATTTCAGAAGCGCTCTTTTCCCGGGGGGCAACGGCGGTCGTGCTCTGCGACAGCGACAGTCCGACCCTTCCCGGCCGGTACATCAGGGAGGCATTCTTAAGGATCGGCGAGGCCGATGTCGTCATCGGGCCGTGCGACGACGGCGGATACTACCTGATCGGGATGCAGAGGTTCACTCCCTGCCTCTTCTCCGACATCCCCTGGAGTTCGGCCCACGTGACGCAGCGGACGGTCGAAGCCGCCGAACGCCTGGGCCTCTCGGTCTCCCTCCTCGAGCCCTGGTATGACATCGACACGGCGGCCGACCTGGACCGCCTCTGCCGTGAGGTCGCGGCATCGCCAGAAGATGCTGCCTTCGCCTGCCACACCCGCCGTGCCCTGGTGGAGATCGGGTTGCTGCCGCGGGCACGGGCGGGCGGCCGCAACGCTCAATACCGCACGTGAAGCAGGACCGTTTTCACGGTTCACGCAAAATAGCCGAGTCCGTCGGGGAACTCACTGACATTCTTGTAATGGTTGACATTCTGCGGGGTGATGACGGTGAGCGAGGGCACGACCACGCCGAACCTGTGCGCGGGGAACCAGTAGGACCCCTGCCCGTAGTCGTCCGAGACGTTATTCACACGCACCTCGACGCACTCAAGATCGAGACGCTGAACTCTGGTGTCGTTAAAGTTCAGTATATCAAGTGATTTCTGCCTCAGATCGGATTTTCCAAGGAGGAGAACGAGGAACCCGACCCCGCCGTCTACCGTATAGTTCATGGTGATGACGGCATCCGCTTTCTCCAGCCGGACGGTGACGTCTTTGACCGTGATATAACTGTACCGCCCCTCATCTGCCGCCAATACGGGAACAACGAGAGCAGATACCAGCATCAGCACCAGGCCGACCGTCACCCACTTCATTATCAATACTTATCATGGGAGTCATAAAACCTTTATGGTCGATCCGGGACCAGAGTGGCGATATAACGGGCTATCGGCCAGATCTCTCCCCTCAGGTCGGCGTTTTCGATGCCCCCGCCAACCAGCACCCCAACATGCGGGAGTACCGGCACCATGGGAGATCCGCCCGGACAGGACTGTTCAGGTCTACTCGCCGCCTGCTACGCTCCCGGGCGAGCTGCTAAAAAAAGTGTTCTGGGACTCACTTCGCATGAGTGAGAACGATCTCGATGCTTGATACGTTTGTCTTGCCGGTATCTGTGTCGATCATCTCGGTTGACGTGAAGATCTCTTTCTTGTTCACGTTCGCCAGGAACCGGTTGAGCGCGATCTCCGCCGTATCGACCGCCCGTGAGATTGCCTTCCCCCGGGCCTTAATTGCAACTTCCTCCGCTCCGTTGTTGAACTGGGTGACCACCGCGAGCACGTAGTTCATGACCGGTTTGTTTCCTACGAATACTGTGTTGTCCTTTATCATTAGCCCACCTCGTCTAAAGGTACTTCCTCGAGTATATCAGTTCTGCGTTGAGAACGGATGCGCCTGCAGCCCCACGAATGGTGTTGTGGCCAAGCGCAACGAACCGCAATCCTTCCCGGATTCTCCCAACGGAGACTGTCATACCCCGTCCACGGTTACGGTCAAGCCGTGGCTGCGGACGGTCGGACTGGTCGAGGAGCTCAACTGCCTTTGCTGGCTGTAAAGGTAGATTGCTGAAAGGTGACTTAAAGGTTGCGTAAGCTTTTTTCACTTCGGCAACCGACTCCTTCACGTCGATCCAGACCGCAATGGTGTGTCCGTCGATGACAGGGACCCGATGGCAGCTTGCACTCACGCTGAATGGGGCCGGGATCACCTCGGAGCCGTTGAACGTCCCCATGATCCGCACGAGCTCGGTCTCCATCTTCTCCTCCTCAGAGCCGATGTAGGGAATGACGTTGTCGTAGATGTCCATGGCGGAGACACCGGCAAACCCGCCTCCCGAGATTGCCTGCATGGTCGCCGCTCGCACGTCATGGAATTCGAACGACCGGAGGGGTGCAAGGGCCAGCGCAAGGACGATCGTCGAGCAGTTCGGGTTGGTCACGATGAACCCGTCGCGTCCGCGGTCGCGCTGAATGTCGATCAGGCCCAGGTGATCCGGGTTGACCTCCGGGATCACCAGCGGGACGTCGGCGTCCATGCGGTGAGACCGGGCGTTGCTGCAGACGGCGATGCCCGCATCGGCGATATCCGTCTCAAGGGACGTCGCCACATCGGCAGGCAGCGCCGAGAAGACCAGATCACAGTCCTTCAGGCTCTCGACGGTTGTGGGAGTGACGACAATATCGCTGACGTTCTCCGGGTACGGCGCATCCAGGCGCCAGTTGACCACCTTACCATACGGTTTTCCTGCACTCCGCTCAGATGCGGTCAAGGTCTGGAGATGAAACCAGGGATGTTCCGCCAATAACTGAACGAAGCGCTGTCCCACCGCCCCTGTGGCACCAAGCACTCCTACGTTAATCATAGACAAAAATATCTGTAGTGTTGGTGGTATTAAAAGAGTAGGTTTCTTTATTCCATCGAGATTGCTTCTGACGGGCACTCGTCGACGCAGGTCTCGCAATCGACGCAGAGGTCGACATCGACTTTAGCCTTGCCGTCTTCCATGCAGATGGCGGCAGCGGGACAGACGTCCACGCAGGTCTCACAGGCGGTACACTTCTCTACATCAATAACTGCTGGCACTTTTGTTCCTCCGAACTTACATTAGTGTATGAGTGCATTAAAAATAAATTTCGCTCCCGGGGATCTATCGGGAGCGTTTTTATAGCCCGAGGACTTCCTGCATCGTGTAGATGCGCGGTTCCCTGCCGGCGACCCAGCGTGCGGCCCGGACCGCGCCCTGCGCGAAGATCGCCCTGTCGTAGGCGCGGTGGGAGATCTCGATGCATTCAAAGTTCCCCGCAAAGAGAACCGCGTGATCGCCGACAATGTCGCCGCCACGGATGGCGTGAACACCGATCTCGCCTTTCCGTTCCGTCTCACCGACGCGGCCGTAAACCTTCTCGCGGTTCCCGAGTTCCTGGTCAAGGATCTCAAGGATGGTCTTTGCCGTGCCGCTCGGGGCGTCCTTCTTGTAGCGGTGGTGGGCCTCCGTGACCTCGATATCGTAGTCACCGAGCTGGCGGGCGGCTTCCCGCACGAGTTTCCAGAAGATGTTGACGCCGACCGAGAAGTTGCTCGATATCACCGCGGGGACATGCCCTTCGACGGCGCCCCGGATCACTTCCCTCTGTTCGGGGGAGAACCCGGTCGTCCCGACGACGAGCGCCACGTTGTTTCTGGCTGCCGCCTTGATGTTTTCGACCGCA
>Ga0265294_10008021_pt1 | contig 12410 bp, 10 predicted proteins | sample MunlanPumphouse3_FD_192504 | JGI IMG/M metagenome (GOLD analysis project Ga0265294, IMG submission 192504) | Groundwater microbial communities from a municipal landfill in Southern Ontario, Canada - Pumphouse #3 | ecosystem: Environmental > Aquatic > Deep subsurface > Groundwater | place... | reverse complement strand
TGCATGAAAAACTTGGAAACTTATTATCAATCTTTGGAATTCGATTATCAAACCGCAATGGAAGAAGAAGAAAAGGTAAAGAACCAACAGAAATGATAAATCAAGAATTTTTGATTTAATATAATAATTAGTTTTAGGAGAAACAAATGACATTCGCAGAAGAAATGAAGGCAAAAGCTATTGCACTTCAAAAAAATCTGGTACTTCCTGAGGGAACTGAACCAAGAACTCTACAGGCCGCACGCAAAATCTTAGATGAAAAAATTGCCAAAAACGTTACATTGCTCGGCAAAAAAAATGAAATCGAGAAATTAGCAAAAGATCTCAAGGTAAATCTTGATGGAATTAAGATAATAGATCCAGAGACAAGTGAAAAAAGAAAAGCTTATGCAAAGGAATACTTTGAATTAAGAAAACATAAAGGAATGACCGAAGAACAGGCTTTCCAAGGAATAATTTTCCCTCTTCATTTTGGAGCTATGATGACTAGAATGCAAGATGCAGATGCAATGGTTGCTGGTGCAGAAAACACAACTGGTAATGTACTAAGAGCTTCTTTTCAAATTATAAAAACAAAACCAGGTATCAAATATGCATCTTCCTGCTTTGTTATGGCAACTGATAAAAAAGAGTTCGGTTTTAATGGAACTTTCATTTTTGCAGATTGTGCTACCATTCCTGATCCTACAAGCGAACAACTTGCTCAGATAGCAGAAGCTTCTGCTGTTTCTTGTCAAACTTTTTTGGGTACTGAACCAATAGTTGCAATGCTTTCTTATTCAACAAAAGGTTCTGCAAAAGGTGATTTAGTTGATAAGGTAGCTGAAGCTACAAAAATGGCTAAAGAAAAAAATCCAAACCTAAAAATTGATGGTGAACTTCAAGCAGATGCAGCAATGGTACAAAAGGTTGCTCAACAAAAGGCACCAGATTCAAACGTAGCTGGTAAAGCAAACGTTCTTGTTTTCCCAGACCTTCAAGCAGGAAATATTGGTTATAAACTTGTTCAGCGTCTTGCTGGAGCTCAAGCCTATGGACCAATCCTTCAAGGTTTTGCAAGACCAGTCAGTGATTTAAGTCGTGGATGTAGTGTTGAAGATATTGTAGTAACAGCTTCAATTACTCTCGCTCAATCAGCTTCAATGTAAGTTTTTAAATTATTAAAACTGTTAAACACCCCGTTATTTATAAAGAATAATGAGGTGTTTTTTTATAATCTAAGGTCTCCAGAAGAATTTAGTAAACAATGCAAATACAGTATAAAGCTCTAGTCTTCCACAAAGCATTAAGAACGAACATACCCACTTTATAGAGGAGGGGAAAAATGCAAAGTTTCCAGTTGGACCTACCTGAGAAAAACCAATTCCAATATTACCAAGGCATAAAAAAGAAGCAGAAAAACTTGTCATCATATCAGATCCTGATAAAGATATAATTGCAGCACCGATTAAGCCTGTTGCAACATAAATTGCAATAAAACCACTTATTGAAATTATTACAGATTCTTCAACTACATTCTTCCCAATTTTTACTGGGAAAACACCATTTGGATATATTCTTTGTTTTATATGAGCAAGACCAGCTTTTATAGCTACTAAAATTCGAACAACCTTAATACCACCACCGGCTGAACCGGCACAACCACCAACAAAAAATAAAAGAAGCAAAATCATCTGTGGGAAAGTTGGCCATAAACAATAGTTTGCAGTAGCAAATCCTGTTGTGGTTATAATTGAGGCATTTTGAAATGCACTATATCTTAAAGCAGTAAGGAAGTTGGGATAAATACCTTTAATGGTAAGGTATCCTGCAATTATAAGTGTACAAGTGGAAAATATTGCAAAATAAGTTCGAAGTTCACTGTCTTTTAAAACTGATTTAATTTTACCAGTCATAGCTTTGTAATATAAAGCAAAGTTTGCACCACCAATAAGCATGAAAACAGTAACTACAACATCAATATAGGCACTATCAAAAGTTCCAATTGAAGAATTTTTAACACAAAAACCAGCTGCAGCCATCGTTGAAAAGGTAACTGTAACAGCTTCGTATAATGAAATTCCTCCCAGAAGAAGCATGATGGTTTCAAGAACAGAGAATCCAACATATATCCCCCATAGAATCATTGCAGTATTTTGAATTTTGGGGGTCAACTTATCTTTTGTAGGACCAACAGATTCAGCACCTACCAATCGATTACCACCTGCACCTATTTTTGGTATCAAAGCTACAAATAAAACAACAATACCCATACCACCAAGCCAGTTAGTAGCAGAACGCCAAAAAAGTATTGACATTGGATTATCTTCAATTTGTGTTAATACTGTTGCACCAGTTGTTGTATAGCCACTCATAACCTCAAAATAGGCACTCGCATAATCTGGATAACTGCCACTTACAAAAAGTGGAATAGCTGAAAAAGCAGCACCAAGAACCCAGGAAAAAGTTACAAATAAATAACCATCACGAGTTCCAAGTTTTTTATTGTCATGCCGCCATGTAAAGATGGCCACAAATAAACAAAATAAGGCAATAGCCAAATAAGCATATTCAAAACCAAGCAAAGCTTGACTCTCTCCATGATTATAGGCCATTGAAGTTGGAATTAACATAAGAAAAGCTATAAAGGCTAAAATGTATGCAAGCAGTCTTAAATCTTGTTTAATATTCATCACTAGCACACCTTCGTAAATAGTTTTTGAATAAACTTTACTCCACCAACTCCAACGGAAACAAGAACAGAATCGCCCTCCTTAAAAACATAATTACCATTTGGAATTATTTGCTCTGATTTCTTGTTGGAAACTGCTGCAATTATCCCCTTTTCTTTCATAGGTATATCAGATAGTTTTTTATTATATACAGGAGTATCTTTTTCTATCTGGAACTCATAAACTTCCATTGTTCCACCAAATATTGAGTGAATACTCGATACATTTGGCCCCCTAAGCTTGCTTAAGACTGTCTCAACTGTTGATTCTGTTGTGGAGATGATTGAATCGATTCCAAGATAACTAGCCATGGTTAAATAGTTTATATTCTGTCTAATAAGAGCAATAGATCTTACAACCCCAAGCTTTTTTGCATAGGTAGCTGTAATTAAATTAAGTTCATCTATTTCTGTTAAAGAAATCAACAAATCATGATTTGTTAGATTTGAATCTTTTAAAATTGTATCATCTGTTATATCAGCATTTAAAACCAAAATCTGAGGAAATTCAGCTGAAAACTCATTGCATATTTCAGTTTTCTTTTCAATCAACGTTATATTTTTTAGTTGAGCTGGATTACATAGTTTTAAGAAAAACCTAGTAATCGTTGAACCACCAACTAGGATTATCTTTAATTTCTCTTTTTGTTTTGTTGAGACGTTTGTCAATAAAGTTGAAAGCTCTTTAGGTTTTCCTACTATTGAAAGCACATCCCCATCATTTATAAGTGTTGCCCCATTTGGGACAATGGTCCCTTTTTTATTTTTTATAGCAGCAACAATGAAATCATAGGAAGATTCTTTTCTAATATCACTTATGGTTTTGTTTACAAAATTGTTAAAACGACCAACTGGATAGTTATAAAGAATAAAAGAAGAATCATTAAAGGTTATTACATTATTATAAATTCCATTGTTTATAATATTATATAAGGATTTTGCAGTAACTACATTTGGGTTTAGTATTTCTGAAATTCCTAATAAAGTTCCCATAATCCCAGTCTTCCCACTCCAACCAAGGTTTTTTATTGCAGCAATGGTTTTAATTGAATGAAACTGACTGGAAACAATACCACAGGATACAATATTTATTTCATCATTCCCTGTTACGGCAATAAAAGCATCTGCTTCATCACATTTAGCCTCTTTCAAAACTTTAATATCCGTACCATTTCCAAGGAATCCTATGCAATCAAATCTTAACAATACATTATCTAATCGAGATTTATCTTTTTCGATAAAAGTTATTTCTGCTCCTTCTTTACAAAGTTTATATGCAATTCTAAAACCTCTCCTTCCTGCTCCAACAATAACCACTTTCATTATGTATAATATCCTCAACTAAATTGCGCTTTTTTTAAAAAGCTTATATTAATTAAAAGTTACAAAATGAACCAATCAAATTGAACTTCAATCCTTCAAAAAAACAACTCTACAATAATGTTTTTGAAATAATTAAACAAGGGGCCTTTTAAACAATCCAAAAGGCCTGTTTACCATTCAGGGCTTTAACTATTCTGCTTTTTTTATGCTTTCAGCAAGTTTTACAATCTGGTTAACAGTTAGGTTCTCCCCTCTCTCTTTTAGAGAAATTCCTACTTCTTCCAGACAACAGTTTATCTTTTCGGGGCTTAAAAGTTTTCCAATTTTACCATGTTGAAGATTATTTTTGATTGTTTTTCTTCTTTGGGCAAACAAATCTCTTATTAAAATTAAAAATAAAGGTCTAATTTCCCCTTCAACAATTCTATCTTTTCTCTTTTCCATAACAATAACACTACTGTCAACATTAGGTTCTGGATAGAATGAACTTCCTGCAATAGTCAAGCCAATACTACATTCATATTCAGTTTGGCAAAGAATGGAAAGAGAAGACCAAGACTTATCTCCCGGATTACCACAAATTCTATCGGCAACTTCTTTTTGAATTGTAAAAACCATACGTTCTGGAAGCAAAGAATTCTCAATTAATTTTGCAATACAGATTGATCCAACATTATAAGGAAGATTTCCACAAATAACATCAGGACTATCTTCTTGTTGAAAAAGAGTTTTGAGTGCATCTCCTTGAACTAAAGAAAAATTCTTATCATCCTTAAAAGCTTGTTCTTCAAGAATTCTACAAAACCCATAATCAATTTCAAAGGCTTTTACCGTAGCCCCACTATTTATTAATTGGATGGTTAAGGCTCCTAGCCCCGGACCAATTTCCCAAACTATTTGTTCTTTTTCTAATTTAACCAAAGAAAAGAGTTTCTCCCTTGAGTGGGAAGAAATCAAGAAATTTTGACCAAATTTTTTTGACATTGCCAGTCCTTCTTTATCCAGAAGTTTTGTAATTTCCTTTGGAGAATCGTAAGTAAAATTCCAGCTCATTCTTTCCTCTTTTTATCTCATTTCTTTTGTGAGTGTACTTTATTGCAACCATTATCGTCAACAGACAAACTACCATTAAGATATAGCTAACCCAATTAGTTATAAACGTAAAAGCAGTTGCAAAATCAGAAGAACACTTAAACAACCATTCAATCGTAGAATAAAGAAATTTTAAAACAAAAATTAAACATTTTAGTCTAGAAAAAATAAGAATCAATAAACTAAAAAACATATAAATAAAAATCAAAAGAGCCGCGGGAGGTCCAATTATTATTGAAAAAGGATTCCAATATGAATAAAAAAGTAAAGAAATTATTCCTGTAAAACAAACTGCTGAAAGGGATGCAGAGAAAATAGAACTTTTAACAAGTGGAATAAAGGAAAGAAAATAGTTTTCAAAAAAGGATGAACAAAGAACAATAGCAATTAAAGCAAAATAACTAAAAACTATTCCAATGGAGAATATTGAATATGGAAATAAAATCATTTGGATCAACTCAGTCATAAAAATTAGAAATCCATTTTCTTTACAATCCTTTTTTCCTAATAAAATAAAGTAATAGATTAGAGCTCTTAAAAATGAAGATTTAGGACCTACGAGAAATACAAAAAAAATCAGAAATAAAGAAACTACAAACTTTTTTATAATAGGAATTTTCCTCAACATTATAAAAGAAGAAGAAAGAAAAATAAAAAAATGAAGATGCATCCCAGATAAAGCTAATACATGATAGACCCCCGCATGAATTGCTAAGTCTTTTAAGGGAAAAGAAGGAACTTCTAATCGTCCAAGCAATAACATAAGTGCAAGGAGAAAAGGATAGTCTTGATCTTCATATTTTGCTTTATAAGAGCCTAATAATCGCCTTTGAATTACTTTTGTTATTCTTGAACGAAAACGAAAAAAAGTTGATGGAAATTTTGTTATTTGAAAAGTGTCTGCAATGAAAATACTTCTATTATCAGCAGTTTTTATAAATTCTCCATTAAAGAAAATATGACTATTCGATTCAATAAAGCAATTATCTTTTAAAATAACAGTTAAAAGTCCAGAAGCGCTTGTTTTATAACCAAATCGACTTTCACTTGAACTTAGTTTTAAACTAATTAAATAATTACCCCCTTCGGTAATTATACTGTCTCCAGTTGTTTTTCCTTCAACCATAAAAATATCATTTTCGTTTACTCCAAAGCTTGGAATACTTCTACCCTTTAGAAGGAAAATAGTTGAAGAAAATATCAAAATTAGGACCCAAAACAAAGAAATCTGTTTAATATAATTATTTTTAATATTGAATTTAAGAAATAAAAAAATAAGGATTACAGTTAGAATAAAATAAATAACAATAATTACTTTTGTAAAATTCACCATGGGAAACTGCAAATACAATAACCCAAATAGAGCTAAAAATATTTGAAAATAAACGATAATTTTATATAAAGTTCTTCCCACATATTAAAAGCAAAAGAACTTCCATTTCTGACGATTTAACTATTTATAATAGTTTCCTCACAAATAATGCTTAAAGCTAACAAATCAAGATCTTGGTTTTTATTTTGACCTAAATTGACTAAAAAGGCACTGAGACGAACATGTTCTTCAGCATCTTTTCTTGCTTCCTTAATCTTTTCTTTTTTATCATGAAGCTTAGGGAACTTTACCTTCAGCATATAATCCAACATATCAGAAAACTCTCTACTAGGGATTTCACTCAATGGTTCAAGATCTCTTCCGTGACATTTTATTATCATATCGGAGAGTGTTAAGGCATTAACACTTTTTAAATTATCAAGGTAATTTTCTACAGTGCCTACAAAAGGTAAAATTTCAAAACTTGCTTCACTTACTCGAGTTTTAAGTTCAAGTTTTTTCTTTAGGGACATTTCCCCTTTATTATTCCGTCTTTTTAGATATCTCCAAGTACCCCAAGTTGCAATTGAAGCAAGGCCAAGCTCATCAATAATTGGAATAGGATCACGAATTGCAAAAGACATTACAAAATAAACGACGATAAAAACACCAGCACTGATAAAAAGTCGAGAATAGTAATTTTCTTCTTGGCTTTCAAGGTTTACACCTTTTTCAATTTGTAAATAGGCTGCATTATCCAAATCTTTAATTTGATCTGCCTCTACCATTCCACTAGAAATCCATTGAACTTTTTCTAACATTTCCCATTTTGGAGATTCTTTTGGATCCATAAAGGGACTTAAAATTAAATTCTCTTTGTCTTCTCTTTGTATAAAATAACCGGTTTTCATAGACTACCCTACCATCCTTTTTATCAACTTGTCCATATTATCAACAATAAAGGACTCATTAATTCCAGCACACTGCAAATCACTCTTATTTCTGAAGCCCCAACTGACTATAATGGTTTCAACACCACCTTTTTCCCCAGTTTTAAAATCAACTTCACTATCCCCAACGTAAAAACATTCTTCCCTTTTTAAGTTATTCTGTTTTCTAAAATAATCCAAACCCTCACTGTCAGGTTTAGCTTTAAAACGTCCTCCCATTCCTGAGATAAAATCAAATTTAAAGCTTGGAAAAATTTTCTTCAGTATTACTCTTACCAATTCGTCTTTTTTATTTGATAAAACACCAATTTTGAATCCTTTTTCTGTCAAAATTTCAAGCATTTCTGAAACACCTTTATAGGCATAAGAATAATCAGAAGGATGAAGAGTATAATATTCCATAAGCATTTTATACATGGTTTTCACTTCACTGTCTTTAGGGGAAAGCCCCTTTTCAGCAAGTGAAAACCTAACTGTATTTTCAAGTCCATGACCAACTGATTTTCGACACTCTTCTAAGGAAATCAAATTATCTTCATTTTCATAAAAATTATTCACAGCGTAATTCAACGCCTTTTGTATATCCTTCAAAGTAAAAACCAAAGTTCCATCTAAATCAAATAGAACACCTTTTGTCTTCATAAAACTCCTTACTTTATTACCTTAATTACAAACCCCTTCAAATATTCGCTTTCAAGAAAAGCCAATCTTATTGGATGATCTTTTCCTTGTCCAAGAGAATGAATAATCTGAGCTTCAACTTTGGCATCCTTACGAGCCCAATTCAAGACAGCTTTAAATTCCTCTCCAGAAAGAGCTCCACTACAACTGAAGGTAATTAAAAGACCACCATTTTTTATTCTTTCCATTGCAAGCCTATTCATATCTTTATAAGCTCTCATTGCTCGTGGTAAATCACCCTTTGTTGATGCAAGTTTTGGTGGATCCAAAATAATCACATCATACTTATTCTTTTCAATATGACGCATATGTTCAAAAATATTAACTTTTTCAGTTACAACTTTTGCACGAGAATCGCTTGGAATCTGCCCATTTTCAGCATTAATATTAACATTGGTCAAAAGCTGATGAAGTGCATCATCACTACTGTCGAAGGCATCAACAGACTTTGCACCGGCTCTAAGAGCATGAAGTGTAAACCCTCCTGAATAACAACACCCATCAAGAACAGTTTTATCTTTTAAATACTGTTCCACAAACTTTCTATTTTCACGTTGATCACAATAAAAACCACTCTTTTGTCCAGTTCCAGGGATTATTTCGTAAACTATCCCATCTTCTCTGATAAGTATTGGGTCAAATTTTTCTTCTGGATAAAATTGTGTTCCCTCTTTATAGTATTCAATTACTTTTTTTAGTTTTTCTGCAGAACAATAAGAAGCATCGGTATTAAGAACAATCATTTCTGGTTTTAAAAGCTGTTCTAATATTTCAATAGTTGCTTCTTTAAATTTCCAAGCTAACCTTGAACTAATTATTACACGTACAATTTTAGAATAAATATCAATCACCAAACCACCAAGCATATCAGCTTCTGAATGGACAACTCTAAAAGCTGTAGTTCCGGAAGAACTTCCAGCTTCAAAGAATTCTTTTCGTCTTAGTATTGATTCTTTAATTTTTTCTTGCCACCAAAGCTGATCAACTGTTTCACCTTTGTCCCAACTCATTAGATGCAAAGGGATATGACTTTGACTGTCATAGTATCCCCAAGCCAAAAAGTGGCCATTTGCATCCATTACCTGGTCTATTTCTCCGTCTTTGCAGGATGCTTTTTTAATGGCTCCTGAAAACACCCATGGGTGATTGTTTAAAGGTTGTTTTTCTTTTCCTTCATTTAAAATTATCATAATTATTTTTCCTGATTTTTTCTCTTTCTTCTTTTTCGAATCTTTTCTTTTCTTACACGTTTCTCTGAAATTTCCCTTAGGCTCACTTCCCTTTGAACATAACGGTTTTTCCTGTCCGAAAGAATAAACATACCAATTATAGCTATAACCAAACAAGCTCCAGCCAAAAAAGCCCAAGCGAAAGGGTTATTTGCCAAAGGAAGTTTTATGTTCATTCCCCAAAAACTTGTTATAAAAGTTGGAAACATTAATGAAAGAGATATTAATGTTAATCGTTTCATAACAATATTCATATTATTTGAAATAACATTGCTAAAAGCATCCATTGTATCATTTAAAATATTTGAATAAATATTAGCCATAGCAACAGCCTGACTATTATCAATTATTGAATCCGAAAGAAATTCTCTTTCTTCTTCATTGTTCATTAAAAAAATACTTGTTTTCTGTAATTTTTCCATCAAGGCTTGGTTACTTGCTAAACTTGTGGAAAAATAGACCAAGGATTTTTGAATTTCTAAAAGTTGCATCAATTCAAAGTTCATAACTGCTCCATGTTTTTGGAACTGTTCCTCAACTTTATTTTTTTGTCTATTTACAGTTTTCAACAACCGGATGAAAACTTGAGTAGCTCGACCCAGAATACTTAGAACAAAACCTTCTTTTGTATTCAACGGATATTGTCGATATCTATTTTTTTCTAAATCTTCAAGCACAATACTGTCATTCTGACAGATTGTAAGAATTTTATCAGCATAAAGCATTATTCCAAGGGTTGTTACAACCTGAGAAGTATCATCATCTTCATCCGCTTTTACGGGAAGTTTTATAATAAGTTGAATATGATCATCCTCTTTTTCAATTCTAGACTGTTCATCTTGGTCAAGTACATCAGCAAGAAATTCGCTGTCAACCCCGAATTCTTCAGTGAGCCTAGTTATATCATCTCTTGTAATCTCTTTAGCATCTATCCATGAGTATGGAGCTTCCATTGGCAAAACTCCAGGATTATTTGTAATCAATAGTTTTCTATGTGAAATCATCACGTCCTCCGCAATTTCCCATCCTTCCTAGCTATTAATCAAAAATAATCAAAACAAAAAAAAGAAGGATGAATCTTTATCTATAATTTTATTAGACCGCCTAGGTCCAGCATCGTCTGAAACAGACATAGCATCCTCCTCGCAAACTTGAATTTTTACCTTACAACTTTACCACTTAATTCAAAAAACGGAAACCCTAGAAGTTTAAAAAAGTAATAATTTTATAGTTTCTTGTTCTTTAATTTCCAATTTTTCCACATATAGAGCTTATTTTATTATTTTTCATTTTCTCATAATTTAGTTTTGTAAATTTTTTGTAAATTTTTGCTTTAAAAAATCGCTGTTATATGATAGTATTTAGTTTTAATTGAGGTAATCATGATTAGTTTTAGAATACATTCCAGCCAACATCTTGAAATGAAATCTTTATATCCCGTTCCAACAAAGAAATCGTGCCATAGAGATTTGCATTACTATTTCTTTACCCCAAGTCAACTTAACATAAATAAACAATGTATAGATTTGTCAAAATTAGGAATGAAATTAACCAGTCATGCACGTTACTCCTCACCTAGCTTTTCAATTTTGGAATTACTAGATGTAAACAACAAAATTAGTCCTTTAACAATCTTGAGGGACTTTGTTGATAATAAAAAAAATGTATCAACATCTTCGTTAATTCATGAAACTCAGAACCTAGCAAATGCATACCGACATGAATCAAAAAGTACTTTATCTTCGTTAAAAGAAGCTTTTGATGATAAAAACAAATTTATAGACAATGATCGCATAAAAGAATTATCAGTTAGATGGTTTACAAATACCAATGAACTTTTTAAAGTTTATAGAGAATTACTTCAAAAAATTATAGAGCGTTTTTCTCCAGAAAATTTGATAAAAATAGCTTTTCTTTGGGCTGATGAATATATGAGTCTTTTAGCAGAAAAAGATGGACTAGAAATATATTTTCTACTTGAACCTAATTATTCCGCTTTTAATATTCTGATGAGTCAAATTATGAAAGTTGTTAGAACTGAATCTTCTCATAGACAGGAAATGAAATATGAAACAGGTGAAAATACAAGTTCAAATAATTCTGAAGAAAAATATACATACCGAAAAAGTTCTTTAAAAAAATGGGCACAAAGTGTTCTTTATTTAATACCAAAACAGTCCATGGCACCTCAAAGAATTAATTTTATCTTGGCGGCATTAGCTGCAGGAATTGCAATGGCATTTGCAATAATGACCGCCTTATATGCAACTTTAAATCTTAAAGAAAATACAATGTCGTGGGCCTTGTTTATGATTATGGCATATGTTTTCAAAGACAGAATTAAGGAAGGTCTTAAAGCCGTAATAAACGTAGTTCTACCAAAGTTAATGGCTGATAGAATTTTTGTTTATAGATCACCTAGATCTGAAAGAATTCTTTGTAGAAATCGACAAAAAATTAACATTCTAAGCTCTGAAAAAGTTCCTCCTACTATTAGAAATATTCGAAAAGATGATAACAACCCTTTTAGGAAGATGATGCCTCCTGAAAATGTAGTTCATTTTTCCAATTATTATAAATTCTTTAAATTCAAAAAAAAGGTTGAAAAAGAAACCCCTTGGGTTGAAAAACTTGCAATAATCACAAGACTAAGAATGGATGATTGGTTGAAAGAAATGGATGATACACCAAGTGAAGTTTTTGGAACTGAAGAAGAAAATGAAGAAACCAACAAACTAATAGCTCAACGAATTTATCATATTCACTTAGTCGTAGAAGACCACTATGAAAGTGATAATACAAGTGTTTATTACCATTATCTTATTGTTGCTAAAAAAGACGGGATTGTTCGAATTGAAGAACTTTCAAATGTTGTTAATAAATAACATCTGCCTTATATTGATCATCAAGTATTTTTATTCGTTGATCAATATTTTCTAGTGAAAAATTATAATTAACTTTATCTTCAATTTTGAAAGTCTTTTTAACATTCTCACCAAATAAGGCCTCTAATTGATTATCTTCACAAGATTTTTTAAGTTCTTTTATAAGTCGTAAAGTATTTGCAAAACCTGCTATACCACAGGCTCCTTTATTTTTATCAATAATAGTAT
>Ga0265294_10008020_pt1 | contig 12412 bp, 4 predicted proteins | sample MunlanPumphouse3_FD_192504 | JGI IMG/M metagenome (GOLD analysis project Ga0265294, IMG submission 192504) | Groundwater microbial communities from a municipal landfill in Southern Ontario, Canada - Pumphouse #3 | ecosystem: Environmental > Aquatic > Deep subsurface > Groundwater | place... | reverse complement strand
TCGAATTTACTTCCGGAAGCGGATTTTGGCATGGTGGAGGGGGTTCTGGCCCCAGCAGCCTGGTAAATGACGGTCTCTTGCTAAAGACTGGGGATAGCTCTTGTTCCTTGAATCAGCTAAACACCACTAATAATGCAACTATCGAAGTGCAGCAGGGCACGCTGTATTATGACTCATCGAATTTCAACAACCTGATGCAGGTAAATATCTTCGCCAATGCCAAACTGAAGCTGAAACCCAGTACAAGTTCCAGCGGAAATGGAGACTATCAGCTTGCCCAGGATGCCATTTTGGAATTGTCAGAGGGCTATCCGCTGAATTGCCAGGAAGGAACTGAGATCACAGGCTTGGGAGAATTGCGCCTGAGTACCGGAGGTGATCTGAATACACTGGGTACCACCATGGGCTTACAGATTGCCGAAACTATTGCAATCAACCAATATGGCGGTCATTTGGGCGGAAACGGGAAGATCTTCTATAATGGCACTCACAATTGGACGGAAGGGGACATTTTTGTGGGTAACTACTATCTGGGAGCCGATGGCATCCTGAATCTTACTGGCTCTGGCACAAAGCGTATGGGAAATGGTACTTTCCACAATAACGGCACGGTAAACATGATGAGTGGGATGGGCGGAGGAAACCTGAACTTCAATATTAATGACGGAGCCACTTTAAATATTGGAGATAATCTATCAGTGTGGCACACCGGTGGCGGATCCAATACACCCATCCTGAACAACTATGGGCTGGTGCATAAAACTGGCTCCGGATACTCCAATTTTGATGTCTGCGCTTTGAACAACTATGGCACTTTCTGGCTGGAAACAGGCAGCATCAGATTCTATGCTGGAAGCTCCACTCATTATAATGACGCTGGCAGCGGGGCAGAATATCATCTGGCAGGCAAGCTGATCTTACGCTATGGCAGTTTCAGTACCAACAATGTGGATGTCACTCTGGATGGTGCTCTGGGGGAGATTCGGGATGAAGACGATGTCGATCTTCTGGCTGCGTGCATGGGAACCTCTGCTTCAGGCTCCTTTACTCTGCAGAATGGCGCAAACCTGGTTACCAACGGTAATTTTACGAATAATGGAACTCTGGATCTGGGTACCGGATACCTGGGGGGAGCAGGGAACTTCACTGCTGCTGGCAATTCCAGCCTGATTATCGGATCGGTGGATGGAATCAGCCTGAGTGAATCAAGCGGAAACATCCAAAAGACTGGTAGCCGGACTTATTCCACAACCGGCAATTATACTTACAATGGCTTAGAAATGCAAAACGCGGGTGATGGCTTGCCGGATGTGGTGCGCAGCCTCACTGTGAACAATCCGGGCTTGGTCATCGGAGCATCATTGGCCGTTACCCAGACTTTGAATCTGCTTGGGGGCGTGATCCATATCCCTGATCTCACTTTGGGCTCCAGTGTATCAGCCGGGACTCTTCTTCGCGAGAATGGTCATATCCATGGAGATTTCTGCATTTGGCTTGAGACTACCGATACCGAAGTGCTTTTCCCGATTGGAACTGCTTCACACTATCGTCCGGTGCAACTTAGCTTCGATGATCCGCATGTTAGTGGAGGCAGTCTTTACCTGAGCACCATCTACGAGGATCCGGGACTGGTGGGCTTGCCCCTCACTGATGACGGCACAGAACTCACAAACATGGGCACGGAGGCTTATTGGCGCTTGTCTGCTGAGGGAGGATTACAAACCGGCTCCTATAGCATCGGCATTCTCGCCGCTGGCTATGGCGGGATCAATGATTACAGTGCTCTGCATCTGCTGTGGCGTAGCGATGATCAAAGCCCCTGGCAATCGGACGGAACGCATATTCCCTGCACAGGCAGCAATGAAGCTCCATTGATCTCAAGAAGCGGACTCAACAGCTTTGGTGACTTTGGCCTCGGCTCTACTTCACTGAACTTCATCAGCCTGGGAAGCGTGCAAAACCTGCAAATCAGCACATCAATCGAGGGAATCACCCTGATTTGGGATATTCTGCCAGGTGCCAATACATACAGAGTGTATGTTGCTGATGATCCATACCCGGAGTTTCCTTCTGGATGGGAGCTGCTGGAGGACGCCATAATCGGCAATACCTGGTTGGATAGCAGCAGTCAAACTCATAGATTTTACCGCGTAACAGGCAGCAACTAAAGCTGAACTAAGGGGATACCATACCGGTATCCCCTATCCTATATCTCGAAACAGCTTATACAAAACCTGATTTAGCCCAGATAGGGCAGTGGAGTAACGAGCCGTTCACCTCTTCTGGATCAGGAAAGCATTTTGAATCAGGCTTCCTTCTGTAATTCCTCTTCCGCCACTTCCTGCATGAATTGGTTCATGTAGAGCTGGTAATAGCGGCCTTTTTTGTGCATCAGGTCGTGATGATTGCCCATTTCCAGGATCTCACCTTTGTGCAGCAGCAGGATTCGATCCACCTGACGAATGGTGGAAAGCCTGTGCGCCACGATGATTCCCGTGCGTCCTTTCAATACCACGTGCATGGCCTCCTGCACCAGTTGCTCGGTTTCGGTATCAATGGAAGCCGTGGCTTCGTCCAGGATCAACAGAGCCGGATCAGCCAGCACCACACGGGCAAATGCGATCAACTGCTTTTGCCCTGTGGAAAGCAGATTCCCAGCTTCACCAACCTTGTAATCATAGGTATCCGGAAGGTTCTGAATGAACTCATCGGCGCATACCAGTCTGGCTGCTTCCATCACCTCTTCATCGCTGGCATTCAGCCGGCCATAGCGGATGTTTTCCATCACACTACCCTGAAAGAGATGCGGCACCTGCTGCACATAGCCCAGATTGCTATGAATCCATTTCAGAGGCAGCTTTCGATAATCGATATCATCAATCTCAATCAGGCCTTGTTGCGGTTCGTAAAAACGGCAGATCAGGTTTACCAGGGTGGTCTTTCCAGTGCCGGTCTCACCCACTAAAGCGACGGATTCACCAGGCGCAATCTCCAGATTGAAGTTCTGGAACACCGGATGAGTCTCTTTGTAGGCAAAACTCATGTCCTTGAGGCTGATCTTTCCCTGCATGGGCTTTTCCTTCCATGCCTGAGTATAATCTTCACTACTCGTAATCTCCGGTTCCAGGTTGATCAAGGAAAACACACGTTCTGCCGAGGCCTGGGCATGCTGCATCTCGGCAAAGAGCCTGGCGACATTGGAAAAGGGCTCAAACAGGTGCATGGTATAGCTGATGAAGGCCACCAATGTGCCATAACTGATTACCTGCCCCAAAACTGAAGCTCCGCCGATCCAGACCACAAGACCTGTTCCCAGAGATGATATCATCAGGACCATCGGCATGAACAAAGCTGAGATGATCGCAGATTTGATCGAGCTTCCATACATCTTTTGGCTGAGTCCCATAAACTCATCCAGGTTGGCATCCTCACACACCAGGGTCTTGGTTGTCTTGGCACCATGTATCCCTTCGCCAAAGCTGTGAGTAATCATGGAGTTATACCTGCGCACCTGACGGAAGAGCCGGAACATCTTTTCCTGGAAATAGATGCTGATGATAGCGATCACCGGCATCAAGGCCAGCAGAATCAAAGCCAGCTTCCAGGATAGACTGAAAACCACTCCCAAGACAAAGATGATCATGGCAAAACCCCAGATCAGATCAACGATTCCCCAGGCTACCACATCACCCAGGCGATTTATATCCGAGGTTACACGAGCCACAATCCAGCCGCTGGAGGTGCGATCGAAATAGCTGAAACTCATACCCTGCAGCTTGCGAAATGCTTTGCTTCTGAGGTCAAAGTTCAGGCCTGTCTCAATGCGTCCTGCCAGATCAATCAGAAGATAGACATTCACAAACTGAAAGAGTATCAACAGGATATACATCAGGCTGAAGGTTTGGATGCCGGAGTAGTCCTTTGGAATGATCATGTTATCAATGCCATACTTGGTCATCAGAGGTAAGGTCGTATCAATCAAAGCATTGAACACCATGACCAAAGTCAAAAGAAGCACTTTGGATTTATGGCCTTTGAGTTGATGTAGCATTTTCAACCATAGGCTCCAATCAAACTTACTGGTATATTCTTTCTCTATATTTTCTTGCATAATGCATCCTTAGCTGGCTTCAAGCTCCAGCATATGCTGAATCTTCCAGATCCGCTGATACACTCCATCCTGAGCAATAAGCTCTTTATGAGTGCCCATCTGGGCGATTCTGCCATGTTCCAGAACCACGATCCGGTCTGCCAAAGCCACTCCGGTCAGACGGTGCGTGATAATAATCGTGGTCGAGCGTCCTTTGCGGGAAAGCAGATTGTTCTGGATGATCTGCTCGGTTTCGCTGTCCACCGCGGAAAGCGCATCATCAAAGATCAGGATTGCCGGATCCATAACCAGAGCACGTGCCATGGCACAGCGCTGCCTCTGGCCTCCGGAAAGGGTGATCCCGCGTTCGCCAATCACCGTCTCATAACCATGCTCAAACTCTGAAATACTATCGTGCAGGGCAGCCTCACGAGAGGCTTTCTCGATCCTGGCTGGATCCACATCCTTTAGCGCCATGCCTATGTTTTCAGTAATTGAGCGGGAATACAGGAATGGCTCTTGCAGCACAATCCCGATCTGAGCCCGTAAATCTTTGCGATTATAGGTGCTGATGTCCATTCCATCGATCAGAATCCTTCCCTGATATTCATCAAAGAGCCGGGGGATCAGATTAGTCAGGGTAGATTTTCCTGATCCGGTTGCTCCCAGAATCACTACAGTCTCTCCTGAACTGATCTTCAGATTGATATCCTGCAGGATCGGGTGCGCCTCGTCATAGGCAAAACTGAGCTTTTGAAACTCTATTTCACCCTTCAGACGACTGGCTTGGGGAATCCTGATCCCGGATACCAAATCCTCCACAGGGCTTTGCATCACTTCTTGCAGACGCCCAATGGAAACCAGAGCGCGTCCCATATCGGTAAGGATTCTGCCCATTTCACGGATCGGCCACAGCAGCATTCCCACATAGGTGCTAAAGGCCAGAAGCGTACCCAGACTGATCTCACCGGAAATAGTCCAACCGATGCCAAAAATGAACACACCGGCAATCTGGATCAGACACAAAGCGTCTGAAGAAGACCAGTAATAGGCCAGAATCGTGATCAATTTGCGGCATTTTTCCCGGTAGTCATCGGCTGCTGCCTCAAAGCGTGAAATCTCATAATCTTCCCTGGCGAAGGCTCTTACCACCCGGATCCCGCTGATGGACTCCTCCAATACCGTGGTCAGATATCCCTCAGCCTCATCCGCAGCTTGAAATCTCCGCCGCACCTGGCGAAAAAACACATAGGCATAGATGAAGATGAAGGGCACCACAAGCATTGATACCAGAGTCATGCGGGTATCCATTGAGAGCATGATCGGCACCAGCAGCAGCACCATGAATACACCCCGCCCCAACTGGACAAATTGCAAGCCCATAAACCTGCGAATTGTCTCAACATCGGAGGTGCAGCGCTGAATGATGTCGCCGGTCTGCACTTTGCTATGCCAGCTATAGGGTAGCTTCTGGATGTGGTCATATAGCGCATTTTTCAAGCGCCGGGCAAACTCCTCGGATACTTCTGCACTAAACTTACCTCTTAAGAAAGTGAAGCCATGCGCAATCAAACTCACCAGCACGATTCCCAGTCCAGCCAACCAGATGTTGGCTTTGATAAAGGGGATGAAGCTGCCAGTTTCGGGAATAACGGCAATGCCAAAGGGTAGCTCTGCCGGAGCACTACCAATCACAGAATCAACTGTGAAGCGGATAATCAATGGACTTAGAAAGCTGAAGCCTGCAGCCAGAATAACGAACAAAATTGTGCACAGATACTTCAGCTTGAGCTGTTTCATATAATAAAGAACGAATCGGATAGCAGTCATGATCTTTCTCCAATCTCTGCTTGATGGTTACAACGGGTCTCTGGGTTTGCTATTGATGATGATTCGTTTGTGAGCCCGCACTACAGGATTGAATCCTGAATGCACAGAGCCCCGGATAATACTTTATAGATGCCGCGTAGGTCAGGGGATGTATGAAAAGACTCTTGGAATGCAGGGTTCAGGAGCTAAACACACCAAAGTCCAGGGGCACCATATTCACACTATTTGCATCGGTGGAGAGGGCAGTATCTTTCTGTCTCATTGGATTTTACCTCCTGTACTTCGTTATTTTGATGCCATCTTAGGTCTCCATGATAATTGTCAAGTATTTTGCCTATAACAAGGCTTAGACTCTTTCTGCAATTCAGATCCCTCTGCCCCTGACCATGCATTCATGCGAAGATAGAATTTGACAAATGCGGCAGGTTTTATCAGGATGTATCATGGTTTTTTTCCCCAGAGCCTCAAGGAATGTAATCAGGAGACAAAATGTATAGATATATCTTGCCAATCATACTCAGTCTGGTTGCCGGCATGCTTGCCGCCCAACCCGTACTCAGTTGTTACGACATCCAATACACCATGGAGCCGGATGGCATCTCGCCTTATCTGGATCAGGAAGTTACGGTGCTGGGCATCGTATCCGGAACCGGATATAACGGCAACAGATACTATATTACAGACGAAACCGGAGGCCCCTGGAGCGGGCTTTTCATCTATAACAATTCGAACCAGCCAAGTTTGGGCGATCTCGTGCAAATCACCGGGATTGTGGATGAATATTACGATCTCACGGAGATCACCGACGTCTCGTCATTTCAGGTGATTAGCCAAAACAACCCGCTGCCAGAACCATCGATCCTCTCCACAGGCACTCTCGCCGGCGTCGCTGAAGCTTGGGAAAGCGTCCTGGTGACAGTTCAAAACGTAAGTGTATCCCAAGTGCCAAACTACTATGAGGAATTCTATGTGAATGACGGCAGCGGCGAATGCCAGATCGATAACGGCTTCTTTGCTTCCAACCATGAGTGGGATGGCATCAGTAATGGCATGGTATTCGCTTCCATCTCAGGCATTGTAGATTACAGCTTTGGCGTGTATGCAATCAATCCCCGCTTCCAGGCAGACCTGGTGCAGGATGGAGCGGCAGTTTCGCTTCATCTGCCCAACCTTACCGCTGGCATTGATAGCGAGATTATCGTGGCTCTGGAAGCATACAATCTGGCAAGCTCTCAGGGTTACGACAGCTATGCCCTTGATCTCTATTACGATCCCGTAATTCTGCAGCATCAGGAAGTCATCCAGGCCGCCACACTATCGGAGACCGGGGATGTAAGTGTGAACAGCCAGCCCGGGCATCTGAACATCAGCTATCAAAGCCAATATCCCCTGCATGGCACCGGCAACCTCCTCAAATTCAGCTTCCTCACCAGAACTACGGGCAGATCGGAACTGAATCTGTCTAATGCGGTCTTTGGCGAAGATCTGATCTCCCACATCGTGAATGGATCCGTAACCGTGAACGGTAACTATAACACCCTGGGAGATACTCTCACGGTGATCCAACGCCCGCTATTGAACATCCCCGCCATCCACATCCCAGGGGAAACAATGACAATCACCTGCCTTGCCCCGCAAAATACCACCGGCTTTGAAGCATGGCTGCTTCACGATCAGAAGCGAATAAACCTGCCCCTTGTTTCATCTTCCTGGCAGAACAGCCCACAGCGCTGGGAGCTACAGGTCTCGATCCCCCAGGTAGCAGTTTTTGAACTCTACGATCTCGAGGTGAACGCCGACGGCGGAATCCACGATACTACCCGAAACGCGGTACAAGTGATCCCATCCCGCAAAGAAAACTATTACTTTGTGCATATCACCGATCTGCATTTGCCAAATCGGCTTTTTTACCCAAATCCCGGCTACGACACAGACAGTACTTCTGTGGTGGATTTCAGGGCAGTGATGGACGACATCAACCTCATCCGTCCGGAGTTTGTTCTGATCACCGGAGATCTGATCAACGAAGGTGAACTGGAGAACTTCAACAACCAATACTGGTTTGGATGGACCCAAAAGATTCTCTCCGAAATGGAAGTCCCGGTATATGTGACCGCCGGGAACCATGATATCGGTGGATGGAATTCCACCCCCCCGCCATCCGGTTCGTCACGCCGAAATTGGTGGCGATACTTCGGTTGGTCCTGGCTGGATAACACGGATTATAACTGGCAACTGCATACACAGGACTACTATTTCACCTATAACAACACCCTATACATCGGCATGGAAGCCTATAACAACTACGACAACTTCCGCCCCGCCATTTACGGATCCGACAGCTTTACCTACAACCAGCTGATGTGGCTGAACAGCACCCTTGCCGCGCATCCCCAGCATCGTAAAGTGCTATTCCACCATTTCGATTTTCGGGATCAATTGGATATCAACGCACTGGGACTGGATATGTCCATATTTGGCCACATCCATTCCAACAGTGGAGACATATACTCCTATCCCTACAGCCTGTCGACCCGGAGCGTGTGCGACGGTAATCGCGCCTATCGCGTTGTGCAGGTATCAAATACGGGAATTTCTCCCAAAAATACCATCTACGCTGGTTCCTCCGGCACAAACATCCACGTAAGTTATCTGCCTGCCAACAACGCGACCGCGGATAGTGTGATGGCAATAGTGACAAACAACATATCCCTGGGCTTTAATAACACTCTGCTGAAGTTTCGGATGCCGCTTGCCCCAGAGGGTTACCTTGCCGCTGGTGGTGTTTTGGAGCAAGTGGATATCCGGGCCGACCATGCCGTCTGCTATGTGCGGGTAAACCTTTTGCCAAGCTCCGTGAAAGAGGTGAGCGTATTTAGCCGAAGCGTCTCCAATCAAGACGCTATGCTGATCCCCAGCCCGGCCAGAATCCTGGGCATTTATCCCAATCCTATGCGGAATTTCGCCGAGATCGAACTGGAAATGGATAAGGTACAGAGCAGCATCGTGGTGGAACTCTACAACCTGCGCGGGCAAAAAATGGATGAGATCAGTTTTAGCAATTTGAAAGCGGGATCCAACCTGCTGCCTATAAACCTGAATTATGCCAGCGGGATGTATTTCCTGAGAGTAAAGGATATGCCCGGCACCTCACGCAAGCTAGTGATTTTGAAGTAACACAGTTTCCACTTTGAACTGACAAGACCATTGAATAATCAGTTCACTAGCTGCAGAGTTTGTGCGATGACTTAAAAACCTTGGTATTGTCCCTCTAGTTCCATCGGGAACTTAGTTTAGATAGCCGGGGGATGAAACGCTGATATGAGTCCTGTAGGGACGACAGTTTAGATAGACTGGGGATAAAACGCTGATATGAGTCCTGTAGGGACGACAGTTTAGATAATTATATCCATGTCTATCTTCTGATTAGCTATATCTAAACTGCCGTCCCGATGGGACTAAGATGGCTGTACGGCGCACGTTTCTATCTGAACTTACGTCCCTAACGGGACTCATAACGCCAGGTCACAACGGGACTCAAAACGCCATGTCACACAAGCTCTGCAGCCTTGTGCAACGGTCTTATGACATAATCTTGCCGGGGCATGGGGCGGAGCCCCATACAATATTGGGTGGTGGAATGGATTATATCATTTCAAACTAAACACGATATAAGAATAGCAGTAAGGATTAGAACTGATAATATCAAAGCACTGGATATTTGAGAGAATATACCTTCACTTTTTCCGGGAATCCCTTGCAGATGATAGGTTCATGAACTTCAATCTGAGGTAAACCTGCCAGTATATGAGCTGAATTCTCACAGATCAGAGCGTAATTCTTGGTCGCAAAATTCTGGATTCTTGAGGCCAGGTTCACGGTAGTTCCGATCACAGAGAACTCCATTCGTTCCAAGCTGCCAAAATATCCTGCAATGACAGGGCCGCTGGCTATTCCTATTCCAACCTCAATCTCGCCTTTCAAATCCCACCGCTTGGTAAGGAGTTCGGTAGATTTGGCAATCTCTAAGGCAGCTTTGTAGGCAGCGGTTACTGAATCTGTTAGCACACTCTCATCATTGTTGATAAGTTCGTTGTCCAGTCCAAACAAGCTCATGACGCAATCTCCGATGTACTTATTAACAAAGCCGCCATGTGCATATACAATTCTACTGACAATATTGAAGAAATCATTCACAAATTCTGCCATTTTTGTGCTTTCATTTTCATGCGTAAGACGTGAGTAATTTCTGATATCTGCATACATCACGGATATCATAATTTCTTTGCTTTCTTGATTTTCGCTGGAAACTCCCAGATAGACTATGTTTCTGAGCCGGGCCCATTCTTTCTCATCTACTTCGCGGAGGTAATCCAGAGCTTTATCTTCAATCTCCTGAAAGTAATGGTGTCTTGATAACTTGATAACCTTAACAAGTTCGCGTTTGTATGCCTCAATATCGCCGCTATCTTTATATGCGTTAGCCAGCTCAAGATTGGTGCGAACGTAGGCAAAACTGTGTGCGAACTGCTCCTGACTGCGCAGACTCTTTTTCAGGATAAGGATCGCTGCCTCGTATGAATGCTCTTTTCGATATATCATACCCAGCATCATATCGCACAGTGAGGATTCAAAGCCACTGTTCACGCCGAAAATACTTCGCACGCTGTGTTCCATTTTTTTGGACTCTTCCAAATCGTCCTTATCCAGATAACACTGACACAAGCGTAGCGCTACAAATCCATAGTTTGTACGGTCCTGAACAGTTTCGAAGTGTTCCATCGATGCCTTCAGATGCGTAATCGCTTCCACAAGTCTGTTCTGGATGTGGTAGATTCTTCCCAGGTTTCTGTTTATGTGAGCTTTGCGCCTGATCGATTCATCATGGTGGGAAAGCTCATAATCTTGAAGATAGTACTTTTCGGCAGACTGAAATCTACCCTGGATCATCAATACGTCGCCCATTAGGGAATAAAGAGTGCCCAGTTCCAACATAAATTTGTGTGACTTAGCCAGGTCCAGGGCCTTTCGATAGCAGAATTCAGCATGATTTGTTTCAAAGGTGCCGTAATTTCTCCCTAAACTCGATAGGGTTTGGATCAAGCCATGAGTATTCTTGATGGAATCGTAGGCTTCATATGCCTCATTCAGACACTCGATGGAGCCAGCGATGTCCTTCTGGTAACTCAAGAGAATACCTTTGCGGCGCAGAGCTTCTGCTGTTCCATATTGAAAATTGGTCTGAACTGAAAGTGACAAAGCTTGCTCCAAATGATCCATTGCAGCATCGAAATCTCTAACTCTAAGCAATGCTACCGCCAGCCTGATCTTGGCGCTGATGCTTAGGATTAACTCGATTAGATTATCAGCGTTCAACCCTGTGGATGTACACAATTCTTTTAAGGTAGTTATGGCTTCAACGTTTTTACCATTAAATGACAGAACCGTCCCATCGATCAGTTTCATAACCCTTCGCACTAATGACTGGGCGGGAAATTCCTCTGAAACTGCCATTATCGTGTTTGCCCTGTGTTGAAACTCGATCGCCAGCTTCAAACCTTTGCCTACATACGCAGTATGGAATCTGCCGATCAGCGCACAGACCATTATCTCACTTGCATTATACTGATCAAACTTTTGACCACTACATGCTTGAAGTTGTGCTAAAATAGATGAAAATGTCGCATCTGCAGATTCCAGTAAGCCTCTGTGATATTGAAGAAATCCTGCCCGCAACTGCTTGATTATCAGTCCCGGAGAGCATGCATCAGAATGCCATATGAAGTTCTCATCATCTAACAACTGCTCTATATCCTGTTCCATCTCAGGGAAGTAACCTAGCATGTTTGGAATAATTCTATCCATAATTCCTTTCTTTGGGCAAAGCCCGTAACACATATTTGATTGGGTACTTTTTGATGCTTTCTAAAGCTTTTCACTAATTTGGACAAAGCGAATTTATGTCAAGTATAAACGATTTTTCACATCCTTCCTTTTTTTGGACAGGGTAGCCCGACCACATTCTTCAGCCCGGACGCCTTCCAATGGATTGATCTCTTTGCCCATCATCAGATACTCCTTCCACCCGGGTTTACCCCTACTTCAGCACTATATCACCCCATAATCTCCGCATGCCACGGGGGTATTATGGGGTGATCTAGTGCTGAACATAGCGTGAACCCGGGAGCAAGACTCCGGTAGCTCTGGGATCGTAATGGATCCGGTTTACTTTGTCAGCAGGATTTTGCGGCTAATGGACTGATTACCCGAACGTAAGCGCATAAAATAGACACCGGAAGCCACCGAAGCACCGCGCAGGTCTTTTGCTTGCCAGGCAATCAGATATCTCCCCTTGGATTTATACTCATTCACCAGCGTATTGACCAACTGTCCTCTGGCGTTGTATATGCTGAGCGCTACATCACCATCTGTGGGAACACTATAGCTGATCGTGGTGCTGGGATTGAAGGGATTGGGATAGTTGCAAAGCCC
>Ga0265294_10008019_pt1 | contig 12415 bp, 11 predicted proteins | sample MunlanPumphouse3_FD_192504 | JGI IMG/M metagenome (GOLD analysis project Ga0265294, IMG submission 192504) | Groundwater microbial communities from a municipal landfill in Southern Ontario, Canada - Pumphouse #3 | ecosystem: Environmental > Aquatic > Deep subsurface > Groundwater | place... | reverse complement strand
AGGTGAGGTGAGGTATAAGCTCCTACCTTATAACCTGCCTCTTTTAATATAGATGCTATCATCGCAAGGGTAGACCCTTTGCCATTAGTCCCACCGATATGAATAACTGGCATCTGTTCTTCCGGGTTATCAAATATATCCATAAGGCTATTTATTCTTTGCATACCAAGATTGATTCCAAATCGGGTATGTTTTTCAAGTTTATCTAGGGCTTCTTTATAATCCATACTCTCAGCCTTTCAAATCTACTATTCTTTCCAGAATAGCTTCTTTTTTATTGTTATAATCCACTAGCTTAGCTTTTTCCTTTTCTACTACTTCACAGGGTGCTTTAGAAAGAAAACCCTCATTATTTAATTTCCCCTTAAGGCGAGCTATTTCTTTATCAAGATTAGCTCCTTCCTTCTCTAGACGAACCAATTCTTTTTCCACATCCACTAATCCTTTTAAAGGAAGGTAAACCTCAACACCACTAACAACCGCAGTAACTGCCTGCTCCGGTTTTTTAGGACAATTTAGTATAATATCAGCTTGATTTATACCAGCTAAATTCATAACATAACTTTTCCCTGCTTGAAGCCTAGCCAGCACTTCTTCATCTTGTGCCATCAGAACTGCTTCCACTTTTTTCCCAGGTAAAACGTTCATTTCACTACGCAAATTTCTGACAGCTTTGACAACCTCCATGATTACAACCATACATTCCTCTGCTTCTACATCAATTTCTGTTTTCTCTCCCTGTGGCCAAGAAGACAACATGATTGTCTCCCCTTCATGAGGCAGGCATTGCCATATCTCTTCTGTAATAAAAGGCATAAAAGGATGTAATAATTGCATCGTTTGACTTAAAGTTTTAGCTAACACAGCTTGGGCAGTCCTCCTGTTCTCCTGTGTTTCTTTCCCATATAAACTTGGTTTAGCCATTTCAATATACCAATCACAAAACTCATTCCAAATGAATTCATAAAGGAGTCTCCCTGTCTCACCCAAGTCATACCGCTCTAAACTATGCGTAACTTCTTCTGCAACTCTATTAAAGCGACTTCTAATCCAACGATCGGCAAGAGAAGGTTCAGTGGTTTCACCATTCTCATCAACATCTTCCAAATTCATCAAAGCAAACCGAGAAGCATTCCAAATCTTATTAGCAAAATTTCTTGTACCCTCTAAGCGTTCATTTTGAAAACGCATATCATTACCAGGAGTATTTCCTGTTATCAACATAAACCGCAAAGTATCAGCACCAAATTTTTCAATTACCTCTATCGGATCTATCCCATTTCCCAGAGATTTACTCATTTTTCGACCTTGAGAATCCAAAATCAAGCCATGAATAAATACTTCTCTAAAAGGAACTTCCGACATAGATTCCATTGCCGAAAATATCATTCGTGCAACCCAGAAAAATATAATATCTCTACCAGTAACCATCACAGATGTTGGATAATAGCACTTTAAATCTTCTGTATTATTAGGCCACCCTAGCGTAGAAAATGGCCAAAGTCCTGAACTAAACCACGTATCCAGCACATCGGGATCTTGCACCAAATCTTGAGAACCACACTTAGGACATTTATTAGGATCTTCTTTTTCACAAATAACTTCATTACATTCTTGACAATACCAGACTGGAATACGATGACCCCACCATAACTGTCGACTAATACACCAGTCACGAATATTTTCCATCCAATTAAGATATACCTTTGTGAATCTCTCTGGAACAAACTTGATTTTTCCATCTACTACCGCCGAAATAGCAGGTTCAGCAAGAGGTTTCATCTTCACAAACCATTGTTTTGATACCATCGGTTCAATAACTGTATTACAACGATAACATTGTCCTACCGCATGTTCATGATCTTCTATTTTAACTAACAAACCCATAGCTTTTAAATCAGTAACAATCTTTTCCCTAGCCTCATAACGATCTAACCCTTGATATTTTCCTGCAAATTCATTCATAACAGCTTGACGATCCATGACTGAAATATTTTCAAGATTATGCCTTAAGCCCATTTCAAAGTCATTAGGATCATGGGCTGGTGTTATTTTAACAGCACCTGTTCCAAATTCCTTATCTACATAATCATCTGTGATGATGGGTATTACTCTGTCTGTCAAAGGCAATCTGATTTTTTTACCCACTAAATGCGTATAACGTTTATCTTCTGGATGAACAGCTACTGCTGTATCACCCAGTAATGTTTCAGGTCTAGTAGTAGCTATCACAATATATTCGCTACTATCAACTACAGGATATCTTACATGCCATAGTTTACCTTGCTGATCCTCATGTTCAACTTCAATATCTGAAATAGTAGTTTGACATTTAGGACACCAGTTAATTATATAATTTCCCTGATATATCAAGCCTTTATTGTAAAGATTAACAAAAGCTTCTCTAACAGCACGAGAACAACCTTCATCTAAAGTAAATCTTTCCTTTTGCCAATCACAAGAAGTTCCCAACTTTCTCAACTGCTTTGTAATACGATTTCCATATTGGTGTTTCCAATCCCAAACCCGCTCTAAAAATTTTTCTCTTCCAATGTCATGTTTAGAAATACCTTCTTTTGCTAACTGCTCTTCCACTTTTGCCTGTGTAGCAATACCTGCATGATCTGTTCCAGGTACCCAAAGAACATCATGTCCTTGCATCCTATGCCAACGAGTAAGAATATCCTGTAAAGTATTATCCAACGCGTGTCCCAAATGAAGAGAACCTGTAACATTAGGCGGTGGCATAACTATAGAAAAAGCTTCCTTCCCTTTATTTTCAGAATGGAAATAACCTTTTTCTTCCCATATTTTATACCATTTTTCTTCAACACTATTGGGTTCATAAACAGTAGATAATTTTTTTTCAACTGCCATTTCTTCTTCCTCCTTAAATATAATCTTATAAAATAAAAAATCAAATTATAAAAAAATAAATAAAATCCTTCAGTCCAAAAAGGACGGAAGGATTACATCTTTTCCGCGGTACCACCTTGATTCCCATAGGGGGCTCTCATAACTGCTATAACGCGCATACCGGCAGTATCTACTCTCGTGTACTCTTTTAGTATTTATTAGTACAAACAATGTACGAATAAAACAAACAACACAAATAAAAATACACTTTCAATACCACACCTCAAGGACGACTGAACACCATACCTAGCCCTAACGAACCTTCCAGCCAAGGGTTCATCTCTCTGTAAGGAACTATAGCATTACTATTTCCTCTCATAGGCGTATAGATAAATCTATACGCCTAATATCTTACCCATTTGTTCTGTTGTTGTCAAGGAAAGGACGCAGAAAAGAAAAATTGATTTTATAACGGTTAATGAAATTTTATGGGGATTCTTAAGTTATTTTTATATTATATTTCATAATTCAGATATTATTCTATAAATTTAAAGTCGATTTATATTGATTAATTGTTTCAAATACTTTATAATATAAAGTATAGTGTTTGTAAACTATTTAAGGAGGATGTAACAATGAATGTTTTTGAATACTTAGGAAAAGGATTGAAGAAACCAGGATTTCTTAAAAGAGATAAAATTAAAACAACCGCAAAGGAGACAGGAGATTATTTTATCTCTACTCCCCAAGCAAAATCAGCAATTGAGGGAATAGAAGAAAAAGCAAAAACACTTATCAAAGTTGCCATTAAAGACTACCACGTTGAAATGAGAAGGAAAGAGCAACCTGACTTTAACGAAAAATTTCTTAATTATGGAAAAGAGGTATTAAAAAGAACAATGGAAGATATGTCACATGATCTATTGCCTCTTCCCTCTGATTACGAAAAATACTTAAGAACAAAAAGTCAAAAATTACCTGTATTCAATAGCGGATGGTTTAGCTATCACTTGAATATGAATAATGATTTTCTTAAAACTGCTCAAAAACAACTGGAGAATGAGTATAACAGAATTAATTTACACTACAGCGGGAATGAAGCTGTTGAAGAATTCCGGGATACCATAACTAGAAAACAAATTGAATTAATTCAAAAAATATATTCTGATAATATGGAGGAAGTATCTAAAAATACTGGGTTAATTCCCGCTAAGATTGATGTTGATATTCCAAAATACCTAGATCCCGACGTACAACGCAAACTAGATTATGCAATTCTTAACAATTGTTTAAAGATTGAAAAAGAATCAATCGAACGTCAATTTTCAACTACTAGATTATCATGTGTCTCTGTTGAAAAAGAAAAAGATATTAATCCGATTATTGAAGAAGCACTATCAAAAGCAAATGAAATTTGCAATACAGCAAGTGAAGAAATATTATATCATACTAGCAACGAAATGGAAGAGGGAAAATTACAAGAAGTAAAACGAATAATTAGACAAACAAATAATTTAACAGCAAATGAGATAAATAATCGGGCAAAGAGCGAAGCCAAATCTAAATTAGAAATGTTACAAATGAAAACTTATCTTGGAAAAGACACTAAAAAGAACTTTGCTATAATAGCTACTGTTATGGAAGAATGTCAAACAATACTGAAAGAGCAATGTGATGCTGTTAAAAAAAGTATTGCTATTGAATTTGGAAAACCTGCAAACAGCACCCCTTCATTCATTAAAACTATAGACCAAAGAAGAAAAAATACTCCACCAAGTAAAAAAGATGGAGCAGTAATATCTCCTATAGATAAAAAAGATCCTTCGAAAGCTCTTTAAATCCCCTTTATAAATCAAAGCTAATTTAGCCGAATTAGGCTGAATTTAGCTTTTTTCTTTTGGGGGAACAATTCGGCTGTGTAAATAATTTTGTGTATTATCTCTCCATTGACAATAATTAATATATCTTAGCACACCTAATATTTATCGATTTAAGTCAATACAAAGTTAATAATTTTTCAACCTCTAGATATATTATAACCATTTATTAAACACTTGATTTATTTAGAATAAAATCTTTAATTCTCTATGCAATCTTCCTCAATTTTACGAAACTCACAATCATATTGTATACATATTTTGTTCAACATTGTTAAATCATATGTTTTTACAATACTACCCTCATTCAAAGCTATATAACCTTTTAAATATTTTTCTGCACTTTGTTGACAATGATAACAAATTATCTCTAAAGGAATAGGAAACATTTGCGATTATTGTACACTTTAGTCCCCTACTTATCAATCATTTGACATTGCAGTTTATTGTTTTGCAACGTGGGTCTTTGACAGTTGAAATCTCAATATACCGCTAGTATTATCATTATCAATGATTGAACCTGACTCTATTGAAGATCAATTTTCAGTCAATAATACAGCATTAGTAAGTACAGCAATTGACCAAAAAAGTATTGTACCAATTATCGAAGAAGCACGTTCAAAAGCAAAAGAAATTCTACGTATTATAAAAAAATGAGACAGCTGCTCATGAAAAAAGTATTGGCTTAGAATTCGGTAAAGGTGAGAAAAATACTCCTTCGTATGCAAAAACTATCGAGGAAAGCAGAAATCTTACTCCTCCAAGCAGTAGAAAAATTAATCCTATAGCTAGGGTTGAATCTTCAAGGTCTCTTTAAATCGCAAGCATTAATCCAGCATATGTTTTATTGGAATAAGCATTAATTTGTAAATATAGATATGTATCTATAAAATATGCGAGACCTAATCAATGATTAACGATTGATTATGGTACTCGTATTTTTTAACGTATTCATCTTGAAGTTACTCTAATATCAATGTCCTGTAGACCCTTTTTTATACTGCTTTTCACTAGAGGAATGCATCTCCTGTACCCTAGAACCCCTAAGATGTGTACCTATATAGCCCCCGGTAATTCCCCATAATGCCCACACAAACAATTGCCTAGCAACTGCAACCCAAGAATAGAGTTCCGGAACTAATTCCAAATTTACGATAACACCTAAAGTTCCCAGCATTAAACCCACCCACAATCCGTAAATCCATCCCCTACCCACACTTTTCATTCCTGCTGCAATTCCTCCAACTAATACTCCTAAAATCCCTAATAAATAAAAATACATATTAAACTGATAAACCCCCGCTCCCTTCACTATAACCCAAATCAAGCTACATGAACCACCTAAAAACCAAGTGCCTAAAGCAACCATAAAGCCAAGCCAAGCAGCCTTTATATCACTTTTATAATTTTTCTCATATGAAAAACCGGGATGCATAATCACATCTCTACTTTTCTTTAGGAAGGTCTTTATCCCCACTGTCTTTTCCTCCCTTAGTCAATGTTAATTATTCTTAATTAACATTATGCTGATAAAATGTTTGTATGCTAATAACTGTCATAGTACCAGACCCTATTGACTATAGTAAAAATATACTAGAATACTACTGGGGGTTAATAAATCATGGGGAAAATTAAGATATTCCTTTTGATTATTCTTTTTTTCTTTATTATTTTGCTTCCTATCGTTTTACTTATTTATTATAATTTGCCAACTCCACTTCAAAAAGAAAACCAAAAAGAAGAAGTGCTTGCCACAATTTCAGTGGGATATGAAGAAAAATCTTTATTGCTTTTACCTCTTTATGTAGCATTAAATAAGGGCTTTTTTGAAAAGGAACACTTGACGGTTAAGCTTCAAGAAACAACAATGTACCCTGCTTCTATAACAGGATTGATTGAGGAAAAATACGACATATTGGTTAGTGATCCTGAAGTAGGAATGTACTATTATCAACAAAATAGTAAATTTGATCTAGCATACATAGGTCAGCTAACAACTAAGAATGGGTTTTTTCTTTTAGGCAGAAAGGATGAGGAAAAGTTTTTGTGGTCAGATACAAGGAATAAAATAATCATAGGTGTGAAAGGTGGCAAACATCAGGAAATTATCCTTGAACATCTGCTTAGGAAAAATAATCTTTACCCTATGATGAATGTTCATATCATTAATAATCTTCCCCTTGCTCTAAGAGCCGGAGTATTTGAAAGTGGAACCGGTGATTTTATTCTAGTAAATGAGCCTACCGCTACTTTATTAGAAAAAAATAGTTCGGGTCAAGTAGTTACTCCTTTGGGAGAAACTACTGATAAAGAGATTTCTTTAGTTCTTATCGCAACAAAAAAACAAGTGGAGAAAAACAAGGAGCTCTATCAAGCTTTTTTGAATGCACTTACAAAAGGACTTCTCTGGATCAATCAAAGTAGCCCCGAACAACTTACAACTATTGCAAAGCATTATTTCCCCAATCAGGATGATAAAATATTATTAAGGGGTATTTGCCGTTACAAAAATTTAGGATGCTGGCCCCATACCTCTGTTCTTAAAAAAAGCCACTTTATTAAGCTTCAAAATATTATGTTGGAATTAGGAGAGTTAAATTCTTTTCTTCATATGCAAAGATTTTTAGACAATTCCTTTGCTCAACAGGCTGTAAAATCTCTCGAATTTCAGCAAACAAATAGTTAGTTGGTTAGTTGTCAACATATTCCTGACCCCAAAGACTATAAAACCATTTTCTCCATGTATTCATGGCTATATTTTTTTTGACATTTTCTATTTCTACAGCAACTAAAACTTTATTATTTAGTCGTTCAACATATTCAAGTTCACTTTTAACAACACATATCAAACTTACCTCTGAATCTCCCTTTAATATTTGATTAAATAATTCTGTAACCCATATTTCAGCCGGGCAAAAAATTTGTTGGTTAATTTTATTAAATTGGTCATAATACATTGTGAAATCAGGTTTTATTCCTAACATTTTTTGTAGCTCCTGCCATTTTGAAGATTCAAAAGGAAGATAATTTTCCCTTATAATACGACCTAATTCATGCCCAAAAAAATTATAAAATTTCTCCTTGGCAGCCTCTTCCCCATAAGCATTGTGAAATTTATCCATTTTTCCATCTACTATTATATTTTTCCCTGAGTAAAAGCCCCAACTAAATAATGATCCCAGACAAATCTTTAAATCTGAAAAAGCTTTTTCATAATCGACATCCGCCTCTTCCAATAGCTTTAAGCCATACTTCTTAAAAAAATCTTTATTAGATAAATCTCCAAAAACTTGCATTATTAACCCATCCTTTCAATAAAGTGATTATCACTAACAAATCATCCTACTAACAATAAATTTTACCATTCCTTTACGCAATGTCAACAGTTCTTTTTATTATATTATTATGTAAATTGTATATATCTAGTACCGCAATAAAAGTTATAATGAATAGCAAAGGAGGGAAGACAATGGATTTGGGAACTCGATTAAAACGACTGCGACAAGAAAAAAATCTTACCCAATCTCAATTTGGAGCTATCTTTAATTTGGCAGAATCTACAATTTCTCTTTATGAAGCGAATAAAAGATGTCCGGATTTTATTATTTTAAAACTATTTATAAATTATTTTAATGTTACAGCAGACTATTTATTATGTCTTTCCGATAAACGTAATTTTGATCCCCCCAATCCTGCTAGCTTATTAAATGATCCTTCAGAAGTATATGACTGTGATAAACATAACTTGCCTGATATATCTAATAAATGTCCCTATTTTTGGATTAAGATAAAAGATGATTTTCTAAGGGAAGAAGGAATTTTAGCAGGTGACTTTGCTCTAATAAAAAAACAACCCACCCTAGAAGAAGGGAAGTTACACGCAATCAATATTAATGAAAACATTATTAATATTGGTCGTATTTTTAAAAAGAATAATGCCTTAGTTCTTACTTATGCAAATCACAACTGCCCACCCCTGCTCTTCACTGGGAAAGAGATAGAAAGCATAAAGGTTATAGGCAAGGTAATAAAAATACTACGATTCTACGAAATCTAAAAAGCACCTCCTCTTCCTGATGGAAGAAAAGGTGCTTTTTTTAACTTTTTTACCACTATCCTCTTATAATATTAACTATTTATCATGAGTAAGTGCCGAAAGAACCGAAACCCTCATAATGATTCCTAATAATTTATTGTTTTCATCTAATACAGCTATCGGATATTTGCTAGCACTTGCTATAGGTATTAACTCCTGCACATAAGTTTCAGGATCGGTTGTATTGTAATTATGGTTTAATACATCCTTCAGAAGCTTGTGTTCCTTTAAAGCATCAATAGCATCATCAACGGTCACTAACCCTTGCAGCTTTCTTTCGTTATCCACAACAAACACACTAGATATTCCTTCAGTTTCCATTTCTTTTATAGCAACCTTAAGTCCATCTTTTATAGAAACTATGGCTCTTGGCTTAAACATAATATTTTTCGCCTGAATTACCTTGGTTCTATCTACATCTTGAACGAAGTTTTCAATGTATTCATTAGCAGGTTCAGCCAGAATATCCTCTGGAGTTCCTATTTGCTCAATAACTCCATCTTTCATTACTGCAACTCTATCCCCAAGCTTAAAAGCTTCATTAACGTCATGTGTAATAAAAATAATTGTTTTCTTTAACTTAGCCTGAATATCTAAAAGTTCAATTTGCATATCCCTTCGTATTAGAGGATCTAAAGCACTGAAAGGCTCATCCATTAACAAGATATCCGGATCATTAGCTAACGCTCTAGCAAGTCCTACACGTTGACACATGCCTCCACTCAACTGACGAGGATATTTATCCTCCCAACTTTCCAAGCCAACTGTAGCTAATGTCTTTCTGGCTATTTCAGAACGTTCTTCTTTGGAAATACCTCTGATTTCTAACCCATATTCAACATTTTTAAGAACGGTTCTATGTGTGAATAGACCAAAATGTTGAAATACCATAGCCACTTTTTTCTGTCTAAACTCTCTTAATTCCTTTTTATCATATTTCACAATATTGGATTCATCCACATAAATACGACCTTCAGTTGGGACATTTAGTAAATTAAGACAACGAATAAGAGTAGACTTGCCACTTCCTGACAACCCCATAATAACAAACACTTCTCCTTCGTTAACCTCAAAGGATACATTATTAACTCCAACAGTATGACCAGTTTCTTTTAATATATCCTTCTTCGAATTACCATTTTTAAGTTTTTTTAATATAGCTTTTTGGTTCCCACCAAATATTTTGGTTAAACCTTCAACCTTAATTTTTACTGACATCTCTCTACACCCATTTCACTATATATTCACTATCAAAGTATCTCATTGTTCAGGTATCTTGTACTTATTAGCAACCCCTTGAGATATTCTATCAATAATAATTGCTAAGATTACTATGCTAAGACCTGCATCAAAAGCCCTCGCAATCTCAACACGACTGATCCCTGCTAAAACTTCATATCCTAACCCTTTAACACCAATCATCGAACAGATAACCACCATGGAGAGTGCCATCATGGTTGTCTGATTAATTCCTGTCATAATAGTTGGCAAAGCTTGCGGAAGTTGTACTTTAAACAAAGTCTGCCAAGAAGAAGATCCAAAAGAATGCGCCGCCTCTACCATTTCTTTACTCACACTTTGAATTCCTAAATCGGTTAACCTAATAACCGGGGGAAGAGCATATACAAGTGTAGCAAAAACCGCCGGAACCATACCCAATCCAAAAAACATCATAGCAGGAATCAAATAAACAAAGCTAGGCATAGTCTGCATAGCATCCAAAATAGGTTTTATAATAAGTTCCACCCTAGCATTGTAAGCCATCCATATGCCTACCGGCAAACCAATCAAAAGAGATATTATTACAGCAGTTAAAACAATAGATAGAGTAGACATCGTTAATTCCCAAAGTCCAAATACTCCAATAGACGTAAGCAAAACAGCATATAAGATTCCCGCTGAAAGCTTCTTGTATTTCCAGCCAAGGAAAAAAACCAATGCTACCAAAGCCCACCAAGGCAACCATTGCAAAAAACTATCTGTTTTTAATAAAAACCATAACACTCCATCCCCAATTCCTTCAAAAAAACCCATGTAATGATCCAAAAGCCACTCAACAAACGTCTCAACATATATACCAAACTTAAAGTTAATATATTCTGGAAATGTACTCATAAATAACTTGGTTGCTACAAAAAATTGTAGCAACCTTTTCACCTCACTCTATCACTACTTTTTATTTTATCCAAATAGCTAACTATTACTTTATTGCTTCTTCCACTTTTGTTACAACATCTTCCGGTACCCATTTAGTCCAAAGATCTTTGTTTTCCCTCAAGAACCATTTAGCAGCCTCTAAAGTATCAACATCATTGTCATGCATATACATCAATGCCTCACTTGTCAAAAGACTACTAGTCTGGTATTTTTTTAAAAATTCCACAACATCTGGCGCTTTATTAAACATTTCATTACTTACGCAAACAGTAATCTTAACGGAAGGAATAGTACAAACATACCCGTCATTCCATTTCATTTCATCATAAACAGGTTCTTCAATATACGTCATATCATATTTACCCACTATCCAACTAGGTTCCCAATAATAACCTACCCAAGGTTCACCTTCTTTTACAGCCTTCATTAATGAAGTAGAAAGTGCCGTCTCAGAACCTGGTCTAAAAAGATTATATGTTTCATCCAACCCATAATTTTTAACTTTCTCCGACATTATTTCATCTACAGACCAACCAGGAATAGCTCCATATATACGACCTTTAGTCTTATCTTCAGGATCCCTAAATATTTCCCAATATGTCGGCAAATCCTCAATTGTTTTCAAATCAGGAGCAAGAGGTTCTATTCCTCTTTCAAGATCACCTTTAATAACATATGTTGGAACATAAAAGCCCTGTCTATCATCGCTATAATTAATGGCAATTTCTTTAATATCTTCCTTTTCAAGAGCTTCTTGATACGTATTAATATTATCCGTCCATGTTTCCATATAAATATCAATATCGCCTCTTTTTAATCCTTCAAATGTTACCATTGTCGTTCCTGGTGTGATTTCCGTCTCATAACCATACCCATTTTCTATAATAAGTTTCGCAACATCATTATGAAAACACATACTATCCCACCCAGCATCAGCAAAAACTAGCTTTGGCTTCTCCACTTCGCCCGGTGTTTTCTCTCCATCCCCGGAGCATCCTACACTTACTAACATTATACCAACTAATAACATACCTAAAATAATTGTTAAAATTCTCTTTCCCTTTTTCACAGATATCACTATCAAAATCCCTCCTCATTTATTAATTCTTTTCATATGAAACCACTCCTAATATTTTATCACTCTAACAACTCGATGTCAATTTACGAATTGTTAGTTGTGATTATTAATTACTACTCTATACTCTACAATTTATAAATATATCCACTATATGGTGGTAATACAAAGTTATCAAACAAACCACTCTCAATCTCAATATTACCGAAATGCGTAGCTTCATCATTCCCTGCCTTACTGTAATCATAAACCCCTTCAAGGTCAGCAAGCTTACTCCATTTTCCCGGAGTGTGAAAATCTACATCTACAGTAACATCATGATTTTCAAAGTTTAACATAACAAGTATTTTTTCC
>Ga0265294_10008016_pt1 | contig 12420 bp, 9 predicted proteins | sample MunlanPumphouse3_FD_192504 | JGI IMG/M metagenome (GOLD analysis project Ga0265294, IMG submission 192504) | Groundwater microbial communities from a municipal landfill in Southern Ontario, Canada - Pumphouse #3 | ecosystem: Environmental > Aquatic > Deep subsurface > Groundwater | place... | reverse complement strand
GAGTTGCCCGGTGTAGCCACGGCTGTCTCTAGCCGTGCGGGACTAAAGGTTGGATGGCGTAAGATTTTGCAGAACAATTTATGGAAATGGTAAAACCGAAAAACTATGACCCCGCCCAAAGGACGGGGTTTTAAAGACTCAAATAAATACAGGAATATCGGAATATGAGGAAACTTTTTGGAACGGACGGCGTGCGGGGAAAAGCCAATCATTATCCTATTACCGCGGAACTGGCCCTTCTGCTCGGCAAGGCGACCGCGCATGTTTTCGGAGCCGCCGGACTGGGACTGCGCAAAGCTATTCTCGGCAAAGACACCCGACTCTCCGGCTACATGTTGGAAAACGCCATTACCAGCGGCATGCTCAGCATGGGAATGGATGTTATCGCGGTCGGGCCGATGCCGACTCCGGCAGTAGCGCATCTGACCAAATCGATGTGCGCGTCCTGCGGGATTATGATTACGGCTTCGCACAATCCGGCGGAAGACAACGGGATCAAGATTTTCGGCCATGACGGTTTTAAACTCCCGGATGATATGGAACTGGAAATAGAAAAACATGTCCTGGGCAGGAAATTGAATTCCGAACTTATTCCGCCTTCAAAAATAGGGAAAGCATACCGTATAGACGATGCGCGCGGGCGTTATATAGAATTTGCAAAAGGCTCGATCGGCAACTGGAGCCTGAAGGGATTGAAAATAGTCCTTGACTGCGCTAACGGCGCGGCTTATTCGATAGCGCCGCTGATTTTCCGGGAACTCGGCGCGGAAGTTATTGTTACCGCGGTTTCTCCTGACGGTCACAATATAAATGACGGCTGCGGGGCGACGTTTTCGAAACATGCCGCAGCATTGGTCAGGGAACATAAAGCTGATTTAAGCATTTCACTCGACGGTGATGCCGACCGGGTAATCTTCTGCGACGCCAATGGCAACGAGATAAACGGCGACCGCATTATCGGAATGGTGGCCTTGGATTTCAAACAGCGGGGGCGCCTTGCCGGGAATACGGTCGTAGTTACCAGCATGAGTAATTTAGGTCTGGTCAAAGCAATGGAAAAGGCCGGAATAACGGTGGTACAGACAGCGGTGGGAGACCGCTATGTAATCGAGGAAATGCGCAAAAACGACTTCAATATCGGCGGCGAACAGTCGGGCCATATCATTTTCATGGACTATGCCACCACCGGAGACGGTATTATCACGGCCCTGCACGTGCTCAGACAAATGATAAAGAGCAATAAAACCCTGGCGGAAGCGGCCGACTTCATGCAGGTTTATCCGCAGCGTCTTGAGGGCATCAAAGTACAGGAGAAAATCCCGATCGAACAAGTTCCGGCTTTGCGGGACGCGATCCGGGATTGCGAAAAAGCCCTGGACGGTTTCGGGCGCACGGTGGTGCGGTATTCCGGTACTGAAAACAAAATCCGCATTCTGGTTGAAGCCGAAAAACAAAAAGATGTTGATTTCTGGATAAGCAAACTCTGCGATATCGCCAAAAAAGAATTAACTTGATCTTATAGAAACTTGTTATTTTATAATTCCCGGCAAAGCCGGTCAGGTACAACCTGCATAAGCGTTGCAAGCTCACTCGCTTTTTGTAATATAAATATCACTCATTGCTTGACAAACACATAGAAGAATTGTATTTTATTTATAATTAATAATACTAATCTTTAAAATACTAAGGTTTTTTATGAAAATGCGGCCAAGTAACGTGCTCCGCAAACTGCGGGCCGGTGAGACGGTTAATTCTGTAAAATTGAATTTCAGCGATCCGAGAACGTGTGAAATCGCGGCGATGAGTGGATTTGACTGCTTATGGACCTGCCAGGAACATACGGCAGGTGATTATCATCAGCTCCAGGAACAGATAATGGCGGCCAAAGCGCATGACTGCGATCTGGTGTGCCGGGTTCCGCGCGGCAGTTACAGTGATTATATCAGGCCGCTTGAATTGGATGCGACAGGCATAATGGTACCGCATATTATGAGCGCGAAAGATGCCGCGCAAGTAATATGGATGACCCGTTTCCAGCCGGTCGGAAGACGTCCGGTCGACGGCGGCAATGCCGACGGCGCTTATTGTATGATACCTTTCGTGGAATACCTGGAACAGGCCAACCGCGAAAGATTCATAATCCTGCAGATAGAGGACTATGAAGCAATGGACGAACTTGACGAAATCGCGGCGGTTAAAGGTTATGATATTCTTTTCTTCGGACCGGCGGATTTTTCCCATTCGTTGGGGATTCCGGGACAGTTTAATGACCCAAGGATACAGGATGCCCGCCTGAAAATCGCTGAAGCCGCCCGCAGACACGGGAAATTCGCCGGTACCGTCGGAAGTATCAAAAATCACCGGGAACTTATCGCGATAGGGTATCAGTTTATCAATATCGGATCGGACGTAGTAACCTGGGGCAACTGGTGCAAAGAAATGGTTGCCGCCTGGCATAATAAGTAAATCCCAAATCAACGTTCAGTCCGATATTAAAGACTCTTTTATTTTATTCCTTTGCATTTTCCTTTTCCGGTTATAGTTTAATCTAAAATCGGAAAAGGAGTTTTTGTATGCCTTCAAAGCCCGTAAAGAAAACTATCGGGGTAATGACCAGCGGCGGCGACGCCCAGGGTATGAACGCCGCTATTCGCGCAGCGGTTCGCGGCGCATTGATACGGGGCTGTGACGTTTATGCCATTTATGAAGGTTACACCGGAATGGTCGATAACCTCATAAAGCCGGTACAATGGGAAAGCGTCTCATCGATAATGCAATACGGCGGTACCGCCATAGGTACTGCCAGATGTCAGCGTTTCCGGCAGTTTTCCGGCCGTCTGCGCGCCGCTGAAAATCTCCTGAAACACGGTATCGACAACCTGATCGTAATCGGCGGCGACGGCAGTTTGAGCGGAGCGGATACTTTTGCCCAAGAATGGCCGCAGATCATCGACGAACTTTTTAAACAGGGGAAAATTTCCGCCCTGAAACGAAAACGCCATCCTGAATTGCGGATCGTCGGCATAGTCGGCTCTATCGACAATGATATGGCGAATACGGATATGACTTTGGGCGCCGATTCGGCCCTGCACCGCATTACCGGCGCTATCGACGCCCTGAGCAGTACCGCATACAGTCATCAGCGGGTTTTTGTGGTTGAGGTCATGGGACGCAATTGCGGTTATCTCGCCTCCATGAGCGCCATTGCCACCGGAGCCGGCTATGCTTTTATCCCGGAATCACCGCCGCCGGACAATTGGGGAAAGACCCTGTGCCGCCAACTGCGGGCGGCCCGAAAAGCCGGACGCCGGGACAGCATTATCATTGTCGCGGAAGGCGCGACCGACCGCCGCGGCAACCCGATCAGTTCAAGCCGGGTCAAGGAAGTTCTCGACCAGAATATGGGAACGGAAAGCCGCCTGACGATTCTCGGCCATGTCCAGCGCGGCGGCGCTCCGAGCGCTTTTGACCGTTATCTGGGAACCGCCAGCGGCGTTGCGGCAGTCAGCGAACTGCTTCGGGAAAAGGACGGGGAATCTCGGATAATCGTTATGAAAGATAACCGTATCCAAACCGTGTCCCTGCGGGAAACCGTGGCCAAGACCCATGCGGTGGCCGATGCTGTTAAAAACTGTGAATTCGAACAGGCTATGGCTTTACGCGGCAGCGGAATAATGAATTCCGTTCTGGAAACATTGAGCCTGCCATCTGCGCCCGTCCGGGGACGCACCGGGAAACGTCGGACTTTAGCCCTGATCACCTGCGGCTGGCCGGCTCCGGGCATGAACAATGCTCTCCGTACCGCAGTCAGGCTCGGCCTGGCGCAGGGTTATAGAATGCTGGGAATCAAACAGGGAGCAGAGGGCCTGGTAAATAATGATGTTCATGAGTTCAGTTGGATGGACGTCGAGGAATGGGTGGCTTCCGGCGGTTCTAAGCTTGGGGCTAACCGGACAATTCCAAGCTCGGAAGAATTCAAAAACGTCGCCGAAACGGTAAAAAAGCATAAAATAGACGGTTTGCTTATGATCGGCGGCTGGACAGCCTATATAATAGCCGAACTCATGGACCAGATGGGCGGAATATACCCTGAGCTGGATATCCCCGTCGTTTGCGTTCCGGCCAGCATAAACAACAATCTGCCCGGCGCAGAGCTGGCGATTGGAGCTGACACGGCCTTGAATACAATTGTCGAAGCTGTGGATAAAATAAAAAATTCTGCGGATACCTCGCGCCGGGTGTTCATGGTGGAAGTAATGGGGCGTTATTGCGGTTATCTGGCCCTGATGAGCGGCCTGGCGACCGGGGCGGAATACATATACCTGCATGAACAGGGCATAGACTTGAAGCTCTTGCAGGAACAGCTCAAAAAACTGACCAGGGGATTCAAAAAGGATGGCCGCGACATCGGGCTGCTCATCCGTAATGAGAACGCCAGCAAGGCCTATACTATGGATTTTATCGCCCAGCTGTTTGCCGCGGAATCAGGAGGACTTTTTGATGTCCGCAAAACTATTCTCGGCCCTATGCAGCAAGGCGGAGACCCCACGCCGTTTGACCGTATCCAGGGAACGAGGCTGGCTTATGACGGCATGCTGCAGTTGTTTGAGAAGCTGAAAAACGGCGATAAAACCAGCGCTTTTATCGGTTTCCGCGGCAGCAAAAGCAGCGTTTACCCGATGCGCGAACTCGGTTCCATGGTTTCCAGGGCGCACCAGCGTCCCAGCGAACAATGGTGGGAATCTTTAAAAAATATAGTAACCGGCCTGGCGATAAAACCTAAAAACTGAAATGCACAACTCAGCTTACCCGGGTCGTAATCAGCCAGGCGGCTATCCCCGACAAAACCATCTGCACTCCAATGGTGGCGACAATAAGCCCGGTTATCCTTATCAAAGCACCCATTATGTTGAACCTGACAAGGACGTTCCCTATGGGACGCGCCAGCAGCATAAATACCATGTTAACGAATATCGCTATTGTTACCGCGCTGAAGGAAATCGTAAAACCGTTGATGACCGTCATCGGCAATGCGGCGGCGATGGTTGCCGGTCCGGCGATCATCGGAGACGCCAGCGGCACTATGGAAATCTCGGAAAGCCGGGTCTGGGCATTCTGTTCAAAGAAAATGCCCTTGGACAATGCCTTAAAGCCGACGCAGAATAAAATACTGCCCCCGGCAATTTTCAGGGAATAAAGTTCAACCCGCAAAAAGGAATGGAAGAGAAATTCCCCGAACAGCATAACCATACTTAAAATCATCAGAGCAATGAGCGTTGAATGCATGACGATCTTATTGAATTCTTTTTTGGAATCAGCTTCCTTGGAAAATACGGACAGGATGCAGATTTTGCTTATCGGGTTAATCAAGGCGAGCAAATACAGGGAATTTAAAAATATTTCACTAAAGGTTTTCATTTCTATAATCCTTAAACGACAAAAATCCTGATCTTACAGATTATAGGGCTGCAAGCGGCAAAAGCAAGCAATAAGCGGCAATATAAGAGATTTTTCAACCCTTTTATGTAATGGCTCACTCTTTTCGCAGGTTTAAATAGTAGCTCAAGCGTCTCGCTTGAGTCATGAACGGACAGACGTTAACTGGCCACCGACACAACCGGGACGGTTGTGCTACTATCACGTAAAGCAGCACATTCAGCCTCAGGAAAAGACTGAGCCATTACCCTTTTATATGTTCAGGATTTCCTGTTGCGGGACAAGTAAGTTTAAAAATTCTCCCGCAAGATACAAAGAACCGCAAACCAATCGAACAGGATCGTTTTCCGTTAGTTTCAGGGCTTCCGCCGGATTTTTCGCGGTAAACGCTTTGATCCCGGAAAAATTCCGCAGCATTTCCGTCAGTTCAGTTCCGCTCCAGCTTGGCCTGAATTCGCTTGCCGGCGGCAGAAAAACGAAATATTCGGCCAAAGGTTCAAGGATTTGCAGACATTCGAAGGAATTTTTGTCCTTGAAACCGCCGAAAATAACCGTTATTTTTTTATCACGGATAAATTCCCGCAAAGATTCCCGTAAGGTTTCCACGCCGTTTGGATTGTGGGCGCCGTCAATAATAATATCACCCGGCAGGATTTGGCAGCGCGCCGGCCAGAAAGCTTCTTCCAATCCCGCCAACGCGTCAGCTAAACGAAAACCGAATTCCTTTGCCAGGTATTCCAGGACGGCAAAAACAATACGGAAATTTTCCCGCTGCATGGCGCCGGGCATTGAAAGCCGGATGTAATGTTCGCGGAATTTGAATTTCTGTATCCATACCGAATTCAGTACGGAAAACTCAAGGCCGGAAATTTCTCCCTGTGCCGCTTCCAGTACAAGGGCGTTCCGTTTGTCGGCACATCCGGTTAAAACACCTTTTGCCGGATCGGGGATATTGCCGATAACCGCCGGGCGGGACGGTTTGATGATACCGGCTTTTTCAAAGGCGATGTCTTCCACTTTGTTCCCCAGGTACTGTTGATGGTCCAAAGCTATATTGGTAATGACTGAACAGACCGGGGTAACAATATTCGTAGCGTCGAAGCGTCCGCCCATCCCGGTTTCCCAGATCACAAAATCAACTTGCCTGTCCGCAAAATACTTCGCCGCCATAATGGTGGTAAACTCGAAATAAGTCGGGCATCTTCCGGCTTCCGCCATTTTCTCGGCGGCGGGGCGCAGAGCGGCAACCAAAGCCGCGAATTCAGTTTCGCCTATAGCTTCGCCGTTTACCCGGAAGCGTTCGCGCGGCGAAATAAGGTGCGGTGATGAATAAAACCCGGTTGAAAATCCGGCGCACCGCAAAGCGGCGTTCAACATCGCGCCGCAGGATCCCTTGCCGTTGCTTCCGGCAATGTGGATGAACTTTAGTTTTTTTTGCGGCGATCCAACGGCTTCCGCCAGTTCGGAAGTCTGTTCAAGTCCGAGCTTTATGCCGAACAACTGGAGGTTTTCCAGATATTTCAGGGCGTCTTCATAAGTCATAAGAATGATTTAATCTTATAAAAATTTGTTATTTTAACCGTTTGGAGATAATTGTCATATGTTTGACCAGCACGGCATCGAGGCATTATTCCTGATCCTGAGCAGCTGCCGGACCCTGCCGGTCCAGGTGTCAGCTAAATATATCGCGGAACGCCCGTCCAAGGTACGGTAACATACGATATGACGGTTGTCCGGCGCCCATGACGGCGATTCCCAGTCGCCGGCGGCGTTAATTACCGTTTTCGCAGGTTTTCCGCCATTCAGGTCTAAAGTGGCGATGGTATAATAACGGCCGAGTTTTGCGGAATAGACGATCTGGTTGTCAGCTGACCAGTCGGGATTAACGGCTTCACTGCCGCTGGTCGGCAGGCGGCGCGGGCTGCCGCCTCCCATCGGGATAATATACAATTGAGGCCGCCCGCTGATTCCCGAAGCGTAACAAACGGAGCCGCCGCCGGGACTCCAGCATGGGGACGCTTCAGGAGCCTGATCCCTGGTTAAACGCCGCCGGGCGCCGCTGTCCAGTGATTTTATATACAGGTCCACCTGACCGTCACGGCTCAATATCAAAGCCATGTATTTACCGTTGGGTGAAGGAGAAGCGCCAAGGTTCATTCCTTTATAGGCGGCGACAATGCGGCTGATCCTTCTCGCCGGGATTGTCTGGATGATGTCGGTGGAAGCGCGGTTGTAGCGGGTGTAAAGCAGCGATTTCCCGTCCGGCAGCCATTCCGGCTCGACGCACATCAAGGGCGAACCGGTCACACGCTTTAAATTGGCGCCGTCAATATCGCAAGTGTAAATATTCCTGCTTTTCCCCCCGGTGTCCACGCAAAAAGCTATTTTACTCCGGCAAATACCTTCTATTTTAAAAAGCTTTTTGAGAATGGCGTCAACCGCGGCTTTGGCTATTTCCCGTTCGTCCGCGGCGGAAGATCGCAGGCTCAGGCGCGCGGCCACCGCGCTGTTCTGTTTCAGCTCCAAAGTCAAAACACCGGCGGAATAAGTTCCACTCAAAACGTAATCGGAAGCCCCGGCCGAACGTACATCGAACCAGCCGCAGGCTTTCAACATGGAATTGACCGCCGCGCTGAGTCCGAGGGAATTTTGAACTCCCTGAAATACCAGAGTGGGATTGCGGGTAAAATCACTGGCGCTTTTGCGAACCCGAACCTGGGCGTCAGTCGGTGATACCGCACAAAACAGTGCGCCGCATAACAAAATTACAATCATTTTTTTTGAAATCATATTAAAGCCTCCGTCTTTAGCATCAGGGATAATTTTCTTAACATACAATACCGAAAAAGCTGACAATTGCCAGTAAAAACCGACAAAAAAAGGCGGGATATTTCACCCGCCTTCTGTACTGGACGCCAGTCTTATAACTCGGCAGGCGGATAAATATACTGTTTCAGGTTGGATTTTAAACCTTTATCTTGTACTTGATTGCGGCCCCAAGTAGCGCCGCGTCTCGATGAGACCGGCGACATGAAACGTTATCAGGCCACATAATGGCGCTCATTGCCGCTTTCATCGAAAGCCGGCCTACTCGGCTGCAGTATGGATGTTAAATTTTCAGATTAATACAATATAACTCAAAAAGGTTTGAAAGTCAGGAAATGGGGTCCGGGGAAAAACCTTGAAATCTTTCCTCAAAAGATTTCGGGGTTGTTACCCGGAACTATGAGCCGGTGTCTGCGCTGTTCAATAATGTTCAGATATTCTGAAAATCATCATTCTTTTTTACCGGCCCCTGCGAGGCTTTCGCGAAAAAAGTAACCGTTACTTCCTGTCCTTTCTTGACCTTTAAAGTCTGGTAAACCGGGTTTTTATGCCATACAATAACATAATTTTTCCCGGATTTGGCGTCTTCGGCTCCGGTTATCATGTTGGATTCATTGCCTTCCCAGCCGTCAAAGAGGTTTTTCTGATTGACGAATTCAAAGTCGCAATTTTTAGCTTCCGTACCGGTGATGGTGATATTGTCATAGGCGGTCCAGGCTTCGATATCCTTTTTAGCGCCTTTCGGTTTATAAAAAAGGCCGAGGATATTTATTTTTACCATACCGTCCTTATCGGGAGTAAAACTAAAGCTGAACTTCTGCCATTCGCTGGTCAGTTCAGCGGGAGTGCAGACTGTTATATAATACGGAGACCTGGCGTTAACAACGTTCAAACCTTTGTCGGCTTTGCCCGGTTTTAATCCTATATTTTCTTTAAGGCCGTCAATATCTATTTTGACTTTGGATGCCGAACAACATATTCCGGCGGCTATTACGGTAACGACAAGAAAATTTTTCAACATTTAGAACCTCCAGTTTTTAATTGTAGAAATAAATCTATCATATCCGGAGAAATAGTCAAACAAAATTCGAAGATCTGTCCGGTATAAAAAAGCGGTGAATACTGTTTTGCGTTCAAAAATAATGTAGCGTAACCGTCCCGGTTGTGTATATGTTCAAGCGAAACATCGCATTTGAGTAAAAACCTGGCTCAAAGAACCCGACATTAATTTAGCACATTATCTTAAATGGGGGCAATATTTAAGATTTTGCGGAACAGTTTTAAAAATGGTAAAATCTAAAAATTATGACCCCGCCCAAGGGACGGGGTTTAAGAATGAAATAAATGTAAAAACTTGCATAACGCATTACGTTTAACTATTTCTAAGCTTCCGAACAAGTTTTGTGATTTCTTCCGCAATTCTGTTTCTGCATTCATTGCTTATCATATCAGTAAAATTGCCCGGATTCAGATAATAGTCTCCTATTTTGAAATGATTTTTATGTTCTTCTTCGCGAAAAACACGGGGTATCCTCTTTAAGATTTTATCTAAATTATTTTTTGCCGATAACGCTTCCTGCTGCAACCCATTTTGTTTAGCTTTTAATATATATTGATTCAATGTATAGAGGTATTTATAATCAGTGATACCTTCTCGAATACCTTCCCATTGCAAAGTTGAAGTATATCCGGACATATCTTCTCCCAAGGCCGGATACGTAATCATCGCGGGTTTTTCCTCCTTTCTATATTTGACGGGAACTTTTTTAAATTCGTTAAACGGGTCATTTTTTATGCGTTGCCAGACCCAACTTACGTGAGCGTTTCCTTTTGTTTGATAAAAACCAAATCCGGAAAGAAAACGATTGGGCATAAGCCCCCCTTCCTGACCGGGATAACATCCTCCGCCTAAAAACCAGAACTGACACCCTGATTGTGCCAATAAGTTTAAATCTTTCTGATTGGGGCAAAAACTGATATCGGCGTCCAGTAAAGGAATAAATTCTTTTATTTGCTCTTCATTTTTATATGGTATGTAGTAAGTATTGCAGGTTTTTACCTTTAGACTTTTCATAATCTTATACACCCAATATGTTCTCTGAAAAATTTTACCATCCAAGGGAGGTTCGTCTTTTCCATAGAAATACCATTTTGTACCAGGGGCATATTTTCTTATGAAAGCATCTATTAATGAAATTCCATCCCGCAAACCAATTTTGACTTGTTTTTTCCATTCCTCACTGTCAACAGAATAGTTTATCGCTAATGCCTTTACTATAGCCTGTTCAAGTCTAAATTGAAACCATAAGGCAACAGGTCCGTCCATTCCAGTCTTTTTATATATTTTCAGGATATTTTTTAGATAATCCGACTGAAACCCGGAGATCTTCCCGTTTGTGGTTTGGAAGCTAAATACGGATCCCGCAACTGGCGCAAAGGCAAAATCAAGAATTAATCCGGAAATTCCATAACTCTTCAGTTGTTCCAGCATTTTTTTCTGCTTAACAAAGGTTTTTTCGGGATGACGGCCAATATACATCAGCCAATGTTTATTGTCAGGTTCAATTAATTTGAAAGGGAGTATTTCAAGCTCAAGTGGAATATTTACAGCTCTGTGATCATTGCCGATATTAATACTTATCGTACCTTCATAACGGCCTTCCGGCATTCTGCTGTCAGTCTTGAAATCAAGCCAAAATGTGCAGCATTCATTTTTCTTTACAGAACATTTGTCGAATTTTTCGATTAATTCAGGAATAATGTAATAAAGTCTAGTAGTCCAATTTGATTTCTGCGGCCAAAATCGTATTTTTTTAACTTGAATTCCATGTTCCATATTAAGCGCCTGTCCATTCTTATCAAGCAGGGATGCCTGAATTTTAACATTTTCCAGATCGCGCAATCCGTATAAGCTAAAATAAGTTGTTTTTCGTTCGCCCGGGGTTGTAGACAACTTTATCCTTTTAACAAATTCTTCTTTTTGCGGAATACTGTCCGGATATACCATTCGCGGAGATCTTCTGAATACTACACAGTCTTTCATGGATTTTCGGATAGTGGAAGGTAATTCAGGATCTGCCTTTCTGTTTCTTGGTCTATAAAAATATTTTTTGCCATCAACACTAAAATTTTTATTTGTCTGGTATAGCTCAGAACTGAACATGTTTTTTATTGTAAACTCATCTATATCCGAATGGGCCAATCTTGAACCATGTAACCTTTTCCCTTTCCCTAAAATCAATTCTCTGGGGTTATTTGCCCAACGTCCAGGAATTTTTGATTGCTCTCCCATTTTACCATTAACCATAATGGCTATAATATCAGCCTCGCCACCCCAAAAACATTTCAAATGCAACCAATCTCCTTTTTTAAAATGCTGTGCCGCGCTGCTGACTAGAGCCATTTTGCCATTTGCCCACCAGCCAAAAGAAAAACGGTGGGCTCGTTGTCGATAAAAGATATAGGCACAATTTTTATAAGCGGTTTTTACATCATCCGCATCGCAATAAAAAAACATGCAATATTGTTCAGGAGCTTTGTTATAATCAAAATCCGGTTTTATCCACATTTCAACAGAACCGCGGTTTGCGTCGAAATTATTCTGCGGAGAAATCATAACATAGTTCTGCGCCTTACTGAAGCCACCCAGCGCCTTCCCAATTTTCCCCTTTACTTGATGAACCGTTCCGAATTTTTCCATTTGCGCAACTCCTCTGGCATAGTCCGCAACAGATTCCTTCTCAAAATGCGCAAGGAAAAGCGTATTTTGAGAAGGAGCAATTATTGTTTCTCCGGCATTCACCATACTTATTATAAAAATTGAAGACAACAAAAGCAGCCAAACTCTTAATTTCATAAAGCTGTTTCTCTTTCTTGGGTTTTTCGTAGACTGTTCAATTATTGTTTTTATGTGCAACATAATTTTACTCCCTGAATCCGTAAAAGAATTTTTGGATTCCATTTTTGATTGATTTTTCGGCTGAAAATTCATTGATTTGTTCTTTTCTTTGCTCCAGAATTCGTGAATTGTAATCCTCTCCCGATTTTGATAGTTTACGGAAGATTAACTTGATCAATACCCGCTCGTTCATATTTATTCCCCGGTTTTTATACCTTTATCCGCTCAACTTTAACCCCCTTGTGAAAAACCGGCAATAC
>Ga0265294_10008015_pt1 | contig 12422 bp, 10 predicted proteins | sample MunlanPumphouse3_FD_192504 | JGI IMG/M metagenome (GOLD analysis project Ga0265294, IMG submission 192504) | Groundwater microbial communities from a municipal landfill in Southern Ontario, Canada - Pumphouse #3 | ecosystem: Environmental > Aquatic > Deep subsurface > Groundwater | place... | reverse complement strand
TTTGTGTTTCATGCGGTACAAGCAGGGGCTTTGGTCACAAAGTACGGGGTATTTCCCTGCCTGGCTGGCGATCCATAGGGCTCCGTTCAATTCGGCAGTCTTTTCATCGGCAATATGGGGCATGCCTTTGCTTTCCCAGATGGTGCCGCAACAAAGTTTGTCCATGTTGTCCGGGAAGAGCACCCGGTACCCGGCCTTATGTAGCAGATGCACCATTTTGTCTGTCAGCGGGGTGTTGTCGGGGACTCCTTTGGCCACGCCCATGCTTTGGTTTATGCAAGAGGGAAAGTAGACAACGGTATATTTTTCCGGATCCTGATCCGGGTCCTGATTCGGGTCCTGATTAGGGTCCTGTTTTCCCGGTTTTACGCGGTGTGCCCCGGGCATGGCCGGTGTCCACAGGGGAAATCCTATTTTGTTGGCTATCCGGCAAATCCATCCCATCAGGGACGTTCCCAGGACTGTATGAGCGGTGCGAGCCAGGCGCAGGACCACTCTCATGATGTTCTTCAGGCCCTGGAAATGGTCAGCAGCCAACCGGCCCAGTATTTCGTCACGTGAACCGGGCGGGTGTGCCTGTTGGCGCAGGCAGAGGGTCATTTCACCGGTGTTTATTTCCATGGGACAGGAGGTAGCGCACAATCCGTCAACGGCACACGTAGCCCTTCCGGGATAGAAATAATCTTTTTCCAGTTGTTGCAACAATTTGGGATTTTCTTTGGTGTTCTTCAGTCGTCTGATCTCGCGTTGTACGATGATCCTTTGCCTGGAACTGAGCGTACATCCCCAGGTCAGGCAGTTCACTTCGCAAAAGCCGCATTCAATGCATTTGTCAACTATGGGATTGAGAACGGGCAGGGGTTTGAAGTTCCTGATATGGCAATGGGGATCGTCATTAAAGATCACACCCGGGTTCAGGATGTTTTGCGGATCAAAAAGTTGCTTTACGCGCTTCATGATGTCGAAAGCTTCTTCTCCCCATTCCTGTTTTACGAAAGGGGCCATATTAATGCCCGTTCCGTGTTCTGCTTTCAAAGATCCCTGGTATTTTTCAGTCACCATATTTACTACATCCTGCATGAGTGCTTCGTAGCGTTGGATCTCAGCGGGTGTGTCGAATGATTGATTCAGAATGAAGTGAAAATTGCCTTCCAGGGCATGTCCGTATATGGCACTATCGTGGTATTGGTGTTTGATCAGAATATCCTGTAATTCGGCAACGGCTTCCGGAATATCCTTAAGATGAAAAGCCACATCTTCTATCAGACATGTTGATCCCGGTGTTCTCATGCCTCCTATGGAGGGAAAGATGCCGGCACGTATGTTCCAGAGGACGGAATATTCACTTTCCTTGTCGGTAAAAGTGACCGGTTGCAATTTATTGAACCGGTCCAATCCCCGGACAATTATGTCCGTTTTTTCGCGGAGTTCCTGCTTGTTTTGTGATGCCGTTTCAATGAGCAATGATGTGGTCCCTTCAGGGAGATCTTTAATGTAGGAGGGAATGCCTTCTCTGTCCTGTACAGACTTTAGCGCCTTGCTGTCAAGCAATTCCACTCCTATGACCGGCAATGTTTTTAATGTCTGTACGGCTTGGCAAGCCTCTTTAATGGAATGAAAATAGACCATGGCGCTGGCCCGTAACGGCCAAAGAGGTTCTGTATCTACAGTAACGGCAGAAAAAAATGCCAGTGTGCCTTCCGAACCCACAATCAGGTGCGTGATAAGGTCAAATGGATCTTCAAATTCAACCAGGGGAAGCAGGTTCAGGCCGGTTACGTTTTTAATGGAGTATTTGTGCCTGATCTTTTCCACCATGGACGGGTTGCTCATAACCCGTTCCCGGATTTGCTTCAGTTCCATTAAAAATTCCGGGTGTGTACGGCAAAAAGATTCTTTACTTTCTTTACTCCCTGTATCCAGCACGGTCCCGTCTGCCAGGATGATGCGAATGGAACGGACTATACGGTGGCTGTTTGCGTGGGTGCCGCAATTCATTCCGGATGCATTGTTGGCAATAATACCTCCGACCATGGCGGAAGAGACCGATGCAGGATCGGGTGAAAATTTCTTTCCGTATGGTTTCAGGATCTCGTTGACTCGGTCTCCCACGATCCCGGGCTGCAAGGTGATGGTTTCTCCGTTGTCGTGTACTTCGTATTTATCCCAGCGCGTTGCTGCAACAAGCAATACGCTGTCGGAAAGGCTCTGCCCGGAAAGACTGGTGCCTGCTGCACGGAAGGTAACAGGAATCTTTTTTTCGTGACATATTTTCAGGATCCGGGATACTTCATCCTCTGTGTCCGGAAAAAGTACGGTCCCGGGGATTTTCCGATAAAAACTGGCATCGGTTCCCCAAGCCAGTCGATGCAGATAGTCGGTACGGATGCGTTCCGGCGGAAGGGTTCCGGAAAAAAAGTTTTTCGGTTTCATAAATAATTTTCGATCAGTATTTTTTTTATTTTTTCCATCCCTTCTACGGCTTTTTCTGCAATAACGTATAGATGCTTTCTTCTTACGGGTGCGGGTTTTGGGTCTACCAGGAACAACGGAATGTCGTTTTGCGCAAAATCAACCAGTCCGGCAGCGGGATATACCGCCAGGGAAGTTCCTGCCACTATCATAATATCGGCTTCCTGAGTCCATTGTATAGCTTTGTTCATATTGGGGACAGGCTCTCCAAACCATACCACGTGCGGGCGGAGCTGTGACCCGTCGGCTGCTTTATCTCCCCATTCTATGGAATCGTATCCTATATGGGTGATCAAATCCGGATCTTCACTGCTACGGGCTTTAGTCAACTCTCCATGCAAATGAAGAATATGTGTGCTTCCTGCGCGTTCGTGAAGGTCATCTATGTTCTGAGTAATAATATTGACGTGAAAATGATTCTCCAGTCCGGCAAGGATCAGATGGCCCCTGTTGGGCTGTGCTTCTTGCAGCGCAGTTCTTCTGTGGTTGTAAAAAGCCAGCATCAATTCCGGATTTGTATGCCATCCTTCAATAGATGCTACCTGCTGAACCGGGTAATTCTCCCAGAGACCACCACTGTCCCGGAATGTGCTGATCCCGCTCTGGGCACTCATCCCTGCTCCTGTCAAGACAACAATACTTTTCATTGGATCCAGTATGTGCTGCAATAACGTTCCTTAAACCACAGTCTGAAAAGAGGATCTATGAACCGGGGCTTTTTTCTTACGATCTCAATGATGGATTTTCTTTCCAGGGCATCTCTTACCCGGTACACGTTGGCGGAAGAATTAAGCCTGTATTTCTCCAGTACCTCACGGGAGCTGAATTGTTCCACCCCGTCTGTAAGAGCCCAGAGAAAGTATATCTGGGGGTTGGTCAGGTCTTTGCATATAATCTCGAAAGGTTGCCTGAAAATTTCTATCAATTCCTCCAGACCGTTCAGGTACATGACTTCGTTCATATACCCTTTGGTATTGGAAAAACACAGATCGGCAAAATACTGGACATAATAGGGATGCCCTTCCATTTTTCGGTAGATCATTTCAGCGAAATCCCTGGAAATAACCCGGCCGGCTTTGGCAAAATTCCTGATGATATAATCTGAAAATTCTTTTTCTTCTATAATTTCCAAGGGGATGTATTCAGCAAAACCGTGAAAAGGTTTCCGTATGTCAAAGAGATCTCTGTAAACGGAATATCCTCCCAAGGCTACACTTCCGCTTCCGGTGATGAGAAATGTAACACCATCCGTGTTTTTCCACGTTTTGACAATTCGCTGGAAAACGGAGCGGGCAGCGTTCCCGAAAGCAGGAACCAATGAGTGGAAAGACTCCATAACCAAGATCACGGGCCGTTTAAGGTAAGCGGCAAACGCTCCGGGGAATCGGGCAAGTTCCATAAAGCCTTCTTCGTCAGGAGTCGTGTAAAAAGTCAGGGCAAATTCCTGTTCATGAATGCGGGGAACAGAGATGCCCGGTTGGCTGATGGGCAGAAGATCGCAGGTGATTCTTTCCCATTCGCCGAGAGTACCGGCAACAGAACCGATGAGCGCATTTGCCAGGGCAGCATACAAGCTGTTTTCGCTACGGATGTTGTAACAGGATAACCTGCAAATGACCGGATCTTGTTCGGCTTTTCGTAGTTGCATTAATACTTTGTTGATCAGGGAAGATTTGCCTGTCTTGGGATTGTCCCAGATAACGGAATTTTGTCCTTTCAGAAGGTTGGATGCCAGCCAGTCAGTCCCGGCAGTTCTTCCCAGCACTTCAGATGCCTGTAGCGGGCGGGTAACTATAAACGGAGAATTCATAACAAAGTTGTTGCAATTTCACAAAGATACTTTTTCTTTGGTATTCCGGGAAACTTTTTTACCTTTGCAGTCCGATTTTAGCCGGAAAATATTAAATGATCGTCAAGCTGTTGAATAAGAGGTGCTTAAATGCACCCGCTTGCGGTTGAAAACAAGATAAAGTTTATTTTATGTACGCAATTGTAGATATTGCAGGACAACAGTTTAAGGTAGAAGAAGGCAGAAGAGTCTTCGTCAATCGCCTTCAGGCAGAAGAGGGATCCACTATCAGCTTTGAGAAAGTATTGCTCAAAGATACCGACGGAAACGTGGTAATTGGAACACCTTACCTGGAAGGAGCTACTGTCAGTGCCACTGTACTGAAGCATCTGAAAGGTAAAAAAGTGCTGGTTTTCAAAAAGAAAAAAAGAAAAGGATACCAGAAATGTAACGGACACCGTCAGTATTTGACGCAAATCCAGATTGACACAATTTCATAATAACTAAGACACAGGATTATGGCTCATAAAAAAGGTGTCGGTAGTTCAAAGAACGGCCGCGAATCACACAGCAAACGTTTAGGAATTAAATTGTTTGGCGGGCAGGTTGCCAAAGCCGGTAACATTCTGATCCGTCAAAGAGGTACTTTACACAAACCCGGAGAAAATGTAGGTATAGGAAAAGACCATACCTTGTATGCTCTGACTGATGGAATTGTGGTTTTTCGCAAGAAAGCCAATAATAAATCATATGTATCGGTTCAACCCCTGACAGAAACCGCACAGGCTTAACTGAAACGGATACCTGAAAATGAAGGCCGGCTGCAGAAATGCAGCCGGTTTTTTTATTTTTAAATAGGCGCGATAGGCTCGAAAGGCGCGAACTTAGCGAGGCTCGAACTTAGCGGCATTGGCAACCCTTCCCCAAGAAGAACTCCGTCATTGATCCACATATAGGGCTGTTTTTGTGGATGGACTTGGGATTTTCTGCCTTTCATCCACATATAGGCCCGTTTTTGTGGATGGACTTGGGATTTTCGGTCATTCATCCACATTTAGGGCCGTTTTTGTGGATGAACTTGGGATTTTCGCTCATTCATCCACATATAAGGCTGTTTTTGTGGATGGACTTGGGATTTTCTGGCATTCATCCACATTTAAGGCTGTTTTTGTGGATGAACCTGGGATTTTCCGGCATTCATCCACATTTTGGGCTGTTTTTGTGGATGAACCAGTGGATTTTGCACATTCATCCACATTTTGGGCTGTTTTTGTGGATGAACCAGTGGATTTTGCACATTCATCCACATATAGGGCTGTTTTTGTGGATGGACTTGGGATTTTCGGTCATTCATCCACATATAGGGCTGTTTTTGTGGATGAACCTGGGATTTTCTGGCATTCATCCACATTTAGGGCTGTTTTTGTGGATGGACTTGGGATTTTCGGTCATTCATCCACATATAAGGCTGTTTTTGTGGATTAACCTGGGATTTTCCGCCATTCATCCACATTTAGGGCCGTTTTTGTGGAGGAACCTGGGATTTTCCACTTCCATGTTGCTGACACAGAAAAGCATCGGGAGCCTCGGCAAACATAAAAGCTCCCGATTCTTTTTTGGTGGCAGCAATCGGCATTCATGGATATGTTTTACTCACTTGCGTGCAAGTAACATCTTGGCGTTGTTGGTTACTTATAGAAAGAATGACTTTTTAGTCGGCCATTTTTATGTAAGTGCTATACACTCCATTTCAATGAGCCAGGTCGGCCGGCAGACTTTACCCATGACTATAACAGTTGGAATGGCAGGGAAGCGGCTGGCAAACAGGTCCAGTACCAGTTGATAATCCTCTTTCCTTCTGAGGTATACTATGATCTGGGCAACATCTTCAAAAGTAGCTTCTGCTTCTGCCAGAAGTATTTCCACATTTTCTATCATTCTGAGCGATTGGGCTTGTATATCATTGATATGAAGCACGTTCCCGGATTTGTCTATGCTGGCGGTTCCGGATATCAGGATTTGACGGCGATCGTCAAATGTAAGGGCAACGCCGCGTTCAAAAGTCACTCCGTATATATTTGTGGGACTCAGATGAGAGAGCCCGTGCAGGTATTTGATCCGGGAGGCATCCAGGCCGACAACCGCATAGGCATCCATGGTTACCAATGATGAATCCGTGCCGTTACTGCCTTCTATCCCTGTACTGGCAATGTAGTGTGTTTCTTCGTTCAGACCAATTTTGCGGAAATAGTCTGTACGTGCTTTGGCAAATGCGGCATAATTGGTATCTATGTCCTGTATGTAGAACCAGGTTCGCAAACAATTCTCAGCCATTGAGCATCCTTTGGCAAGGAGCCATTTCTCGTAATCTGTCAGCAATTTCAGGGTTTGTCCGGTCACATCCCCGGCCAGGCAATACCGTTCGGTAATCCAATAATGGGTATATTGTTCCGTATCTGTTCCGGGATCTCTCAGATAAATCCATAATGCAATTTGCGACCCGTTTGCAGGAGGTTGCTCAATACAGGAAATTGCACAGGATGCCGGAAAGATCTTACGTGTATGAATGCGGGGACGCTGGTCTTTGGCATTTTTGAGAAAATAACGGGCAAAGATGTGTTGCGCCTTGTTGTATGGTTCGCGGGACAGGAATTCCTGTACACAGTAATGTAAAATATCAGTTGATTCTTCCTGTTGCTTGTGGAGCTGCCGCCTTCCGGGTTCCCGGATTTGAAATATCATATGATATTCGGATCCGTTTTTTACGGGCGTGAATGCAGATACCTGTACGGAACAGGAAGGATATTGGTCAAATGTATAATTCAAAAATTCCATTATAGAGAAGGGCATAAAATACTAAGGTACGAAAATTCCGTTGAAGACTGCCTGTCTGAGCGACCCTTTATCATCGTCTCCTTCGTATTCCCAATACATGGCTCCTTTCATACCGTATTGATGAATAAACCGGCATTTGTATCCTATGGAACCGGGATCATCGTAATTGCATACGATCTTTCCCGTACTGTCTTTCAGGTAAGGAGCTTTTGCAATATCATCCCAGCATTTTTCATAATTTTTAAGTTGTATGAGCTTGCCGTAGCTGTTCATTCCCTGCGGGAAGTCAGGCGAAGGCTTCCCGTAAAAAGGTATGCCCAAAACCAAGCGATCCAGCGGGAATCCGGCTGTAACGTGAGCCAGTACGGCTTCATAACAGGAAAGGTCGCCGGTCAGGGAAGAAGGATACAACCCGGAATGATGGAAAGGGGGATATGCGATATCGTACGTCATGATGTTTACGAAATCTACATAATCCACTATGGATTTGAAGTCTATGAATTTTCCACTGGCCGCAGATGCCAGGGTCAGTAATTGACCGGGGGCCAGGTTTTTCCGGATATCGCGCATTAAAAAGGTGAAATTCCGGGTATCTTCCGGGGCAAATGAAATGCCCGGCCCGGGGTTGGTAGGGTATTCCCAGTCAATATCTATCCCGTCAAGGCCGAATTCATTAACAACCCGCCGGCAATCTTTTGAAAAAGATTCCCGGTTAGTATCGTTTGCCGTCATTTCGCTAAAGCGCCCGCTTCCCCAGCCGCCAATAGAAAGCAACACTTTAAGAGAGGGTTTCTTATCTTTCAGAGCCACGATCTCACGCAGCCTCTCTGGGTTATCTACCGTAATACCGTTACAGGAATCGTTAACGTGTCCGAAAGCATAATTAATGTGAGTAATGTGAGTCGGATCCGGCATGGCTTCTTTCCACGATGTAACATAAGCGGCTACTACTTTTTCCCTTATAGGGTTTTGTGGCGTTACCAACCATTTCAAGGCATTTGTTATCAGTAGATTTTGTGTGGGCTCCGAAAAACTGTCCCCGTCATGTCCCATCCCTATGTATACCATATTGTATTTTCTGTTTATCCAGGCTACCGGAATGTCTTTGCCCGGTAACGATTCTGCAGCCATGCTTAGCAGTACGGATACATTCGGATTGTTACGCAGTCCGGGAGAAAAAACATGCCATTCATTGGCAGTGGCAATAAAATGACCGGGAATGCCCCTGCAAACGGGATGTAAAGGATCTTCCGTTTTTAGTTTTGCCGGCATGGCAGGTAAGCAGGATTTTTCATAGGAGATTCCTCCTATAAACTCCCGGAACCACGGCCATTCTCCTGTTGCGTAACAAGCTGTCCGGTGAAATCCCACCCACCTGCCTCCGTTTTCCATATAAATTTGAAAAGCTTTTTGCTGGTTTGTATTTAAAGGGATATGACTCAGCATTATGATCACACTGATATCTTCCAGTTCCCGTTCGTTCATTCGTCCGGGATCCGAAGTATGTTCAAAGAGCAACTCGCTGTTGCCGTTGAAACCGGAAAAGAAGGAAACGACCTTTTGTGCAAATTCCACATGCGAAGAATTTTCTCCGGGATTGTGAAAGGCCAGCACTTTTATAGGTGTATTTTGTGCTTGTAGAGTCAGCAGGCTTGCCAGACCCGAAACTAACAGGAATATTCTGCGGATGTTCATAATTGTAACCGTTTATTAACCAAAAGTACAAAAAAACAATGCATCTTTGCAGAGAAATCTCAAAGGTATGAATACTGTATTACAAATTCTCAATCTTGCAGGTTCATTAGGTCTTTTTCTTTACGGGATGACGCTTATGAGCGAATCCTTACAAAAGGTCGCGGGCGACGGGCTGCGTGGTTTTCTGGCTTCAATGACCTCAAATTCTTTTAAAAGAGTCCTTACCGGGATATTTATTACCGCAGTCATACAGTCTTCCAGTGCTACCACCGTAATGGTTGTCAGCTTTGTGAATGCCGGACTATTGTCCCTGGCACAGGCCATTGGCGTGATCATGGGAGCCAATATCGGGACCACCGTTACGGCATGGATCGTATCTCTGTTGGGATTTAAGGCCGATATATCTATTCTGTCCATTCCACTAATAGCTGTGGGATTCATTTTGACAATGTCCAAGAGGCAGAGAAGAAAAAATATGGGTGAAATGGTGATTGGGTTTGCCCTGCTTTTCCTGGGACTGACTTTTATGAAAGAATCCGTACCCGATCTGCGTTCCAATCCGGAAACATTGGCCTTTTTGCAATCCCTGACCGATTGGGGATTCTGGTCTGTATTGATTTTTGTCGGGATTGGGACAATACTGACCATAGTTCTGCAGTCTTCAAGTGCTACCATGGCCCTGACCCTGGTTATGGTTAATTTCGGATGGATCCCGTTTGAAATGGCCGCCGCACTGGTTCTTGGGGAAAACATAGGAACTACCATTACAGCCAACATAGCCGCTTCAGTAGGGAACGTTTCTGCCAAACGAGCGGCATTGGCCCATACATTTTTCAACCTTTTCGGAGTCCTGTGGGTTTTGATACTTTTCAGGCCGTTTTTGAAACTGGTGGGAGTGATCATAACCGGACTGGGAGCTGCAGATCCTTTCATACCGGTAACCCAGGCAGCGGACCCGGACGCTTCTTCGGTGTCCATGCTTTATGCCGTTTCCTTGCTTCATACTCTATTTAATGTAACCAATACATTACTTCTGGTAGGGTTTACTCCGTTGCTGGTTAAAATTGTGACTTACGTGATAAAAAACCCGAAAGAAGAAGAAAAATTCAGACTCAAGTTTATTCAGGGAGGTTTGCTCAGTACTGCGGAATTGTCTTTGGATCAGGTAAAACAGGAGATAATACATTACGGGGACATCATCATGAGACAATATTCATTTGTACGCAGTGCTCTGACACAGGCAAATGATGAAGAATTTGATGTCCTTTTCAAAAAGATATCCTATTACGAAGAAGTAACGGATAAAATTGAATTTGAAATAGCCGAATATATGAACCAGATAGGAGAAGAAGAGATCAGTTCTGAATCCGGAAGCCGTATCCAGGCTATGTATAAGATCATAGGGGAGATGGAAAGTATGGGAGATTCGGCTTACAACATCGCCCGCATCATGCAGCGAAAACGCCTCAACAACATCGTTTTTGACGAACACATGATCAAGAATGTACTGAATATGTTTGATCTGATTGATAAGGCGTTTACTGTAATGATAGAGAACCTGAAAGCCGGGTATACTAAACTCAACAATATTGAAAATGCCTACGATGCCGAGAAAGACATCAACAAATACAGGGATATGCTCCGTGAAGGCAATTTGTTGAATCTGGGGAAAAATCTATACGATTACCTTACCGGCGTGTATTTTATGGACATCATAGCCGAATGTGAGCGGGTGGGGGATTATGTTATCAATGTTTCAGAGTCCATAATGGAGATAAAATCGTAAAAAAATGTTAACGCTTAAAGTTTTAAGAGAAAATCCGGGTTATGTTACAGAACGTCTGGCAATCAGGAATATGGATGCAGGCCCCGTGATTAAAAAAATAGTGGAACTTGATGTACGCAGGAGAGCGGCACAAACGCAATCCGATGCACTTACTGCAGAGCAGAAAAAGATCGCAGCGGGTATAGGAAAGTTCCTGCAGGAAGGTAAGAAGGCAGAGGCGGAAGATATCAAAAAGCAAGCCGCACAGACAAAGGAAAAGATCAAAGCATTGAACCAGGAGCAGGAATCATTAGAAAAAGAACTGAATGACCTGTTGGTTACCCTGCCCAATATTCCCTATAACCTGGTGGTACCGGGTCAAGGGGAAAACGAAAACGTCCTGGTCCGGGAAGGAGGAATGGTTCCCGAGCTTCCTGCTGATGCCCTTCCTCATTGGGAATTGGCAAAGAAATACGATCTGATTGATTTTGATCTGGGTGTAAAATTGACCGGAGCGGGATTCCCGGTATACAAAGGAAAAGGGGCCCGGTTACAAATGAGTCTTATCCAGTTTTTCCTGGATCAGAATACTCGTGCCGGGTACAAAGAGATTATGCCACCTATCATGGTTAATGAAGATTCCGGTTACGGGACAGGGCAATTGCCGGATAAAAGCGATCAGATGTACCATGCCGGACTGGACAATTACTACATGATTCCTACTGCTGAAGTACCTTTAACCAATATATACCGGGATACTATCCTGGAACAGGAAGAATTGCCGGTCAGGATGACGGCTTACACACCGTGTTTCAGGCGGGAAGCCGGATCATACGGGAAAGATGTCAGGGGTTTGAACCGCCTGCACCAGTTTGACAAAGTAGAGATTGTTCAACTGACCCATCCGGAGAATTCTTATTCTGTACTGGACCAAATGGTTAAGCATGTAGAGCGTCTGGTACAGCTTTTACAATTGCCATACCGGATCTTGCGTTTATGCGGAGGTGATTTAAGTTTTACCTCTGCCATGACCTATGATTTTGAGGTATATTCGGCAGCCCAGAAACGTTGGCTTGAAGTCAGCTCGGTATCCAATTTCGAAACGTTTCAGTCCAACCGGCTGAAAGCCCGTTTCAGGGGAGAAGACGGTAAGATCAACCTGGTCCATACACTAAACGGGAGTGCGTTGGCCCTGCCGCGTATTGTTGCCGCCCTGCTTGAAAATAACCAGACTCCCGATGGCATTGATATGCCGGAGGCCTTGCATAAATATTTGCACTTTTCCAGGATCTAGTTTTGAATAAGGAAAGTATCATATTGGGTATTGATCCGGGAACACGTATTATGGGATACGGGGTGATCCGGAAGAAAGGATCAAAAATGGAAACCCTGTCTCTGGGTGTCGTAAAGATGACAGCTATCAAAGATCCGTACCGGAGGATGAGCCATATCCTGGAAAAAATGTACGAATTACTGGATTGTTACCATCCCGATTGCATGGCCATTGAATCCCCTTTTTACAGCAAAAACATACAGTCTATGCTAAAACTGGGCAGGGCCCAGGGGGTAGCTATTGCCGCTGCATTGTCCCGGAACGTTCCTGTCTGTGAATATGCACCCAGGAAGATCAAAATGGCAGTGACGGGAAAAGGGGCCGCCTCCAAGGAGCAGGTGGCCGGAATGTTAAGAAGGATAATGGATATTGGAACGGAATCCTGTCCACTGGATGCTACAGATGCTCTGGCCGTAGCCGTTTGCCATGCCAATCAGATGGAATTACCCGGCAAACCCGCTTCTGCCGGATCCTGGGAAGTCTATGTTTCTAGGAATCCTCAGAGAATTGTGCGGAAATAGCGTATTTGCGCC